>CENW01147105.1_pt1 | contig 9543 bp, 9 predicted proteins | sample 530241 | NCBI WGS metagenome assembly CENW01 (sample SAMEA2619818, study PRJEB7988) | marine metagenome | isolation source: saline water (ENVO:00002010), including | reverse complement strand
TATATGAGGAAATCATTCCATCTTCTGACCATTGAATGTCTCTCTCCGGTGGACTATCAGCCAAAATAAAGAACCGAACTGAGTCAGCCCCATATTGATTAATCATATATTCAGGGTCAATAGTATTTCTTTTTGATTTTGACATCGATTCAGAAGGACCTACAGTAACTTTTATATTTTTATTTTCTTTTAAGAAATAATCTTTTCCATTATCTGTAAAAACTTCTTCAGGGCTTAACCAATTATTTTTTTCATCTTTATAAGTTTCATGACAAACCATACCTTGAGTGAATAAGCCTTCGAAAGGCTCTTTTAAATTAATTTCATTATTATTTAAGTTAATAGCTCTCATAAAAAATCTAGAATAAAGTAAGTGCAGAATTGCATGCTCAACACCACCAATATATTGATCTACAGGCATCCAATAATCTAATTCATCTTTGTTAAATGGATTAAGTTTATCATTAGCGGAACAAAATCTTAAATAATACCAAGAGGAGTCAACAAAAGTATCGAGTGTGTCTGTTTCTCTAGTATACTTTTTTCCATTCAGAGTAATATTTTTCCACTCTTTTTGAGCGTCTAATGGGTTTCCTTGAACATTGATATTTATATCTTTTGGGAGTTTAACTGGTAAATCTTTGACTGGTATCTTAATAATATTATTGTTCTCATCATAAGCTATAGGAATTGGACATCCCCAATATCTTTGTCTAGATACACCCCAGTCTTTAAGTCGGTAATTGGTTTTTCTTTTACCTATTTTTTTTTTCTCAAGAATATCAATTGTTTTAATTATTGACTCCTCAGGAACTTTTGCACCATTTAAAAATTCAGAATTTATTATTACCCCTGGTCCTACGTATGCTTCTTTTAAAACTCTATAATTGTCATTTTCATCCTTTGGTTTGACAACAGTTTTTATTTCCAAAGAATATTTTTTTGCAAAGTCAAAATCTCTTTGATCATGGGCAGGACAACCAAAAACAGCCCCTAATCCATAATCCATTAAAACAAAATTTGCAAAAAAAACAGGCACTTTATTATCTGGATTTAACGGATTAATTGCCATTAAATTTGTCTTAAAACCGATTTTTGGAGCTTGTGCTATAGACTCTTCAGTTGTGCCAGTGGACGAACATTCTTTTTTGAATTTTATAAAATCATCATTTTCAGAATAAAATTTTGATAAAGGATGATCAATTGAAACAGCGAGGAAAGAAAAACCAAAGAGTGTATCTGGTCTAGTAGTGTAACATTTAATATTTTTAATTTCTTTTGATCCTTCAATTTTAAAATTTATTTCGCATCCAAAAGATTTGCCTATCCAATTTTTTTGCATTGTTTTCACTTTCTCAGGCCATTGATCGAGCTTTTCTAAATCTGATAATAGTTCCTCTGAAAAATGTGATATCTTAAAAAACCATTGGTTTAACTTTTTTCTTTCAACTTGTGCTCCTGAACGCCACCCTTTTCCATCTATTACTTGTTCATTAGCAAGGACAGTGTTATCTACAGGGTCCCAATTTACGTAGCTTTCTTTTCTATAAACAAGTCCTTTATCAAAAAGTTCTAAGAAAATTTTTTGTTGATGTTTATAATAATCCTCAGAACAAGTAGAAATTTCTCTATTCCAGTCAATTGAAAGTCCTAGTTTTTTAAGTTGGTTTTTCATTATCTTAATATTACTTTCTGTCCAACTTTTTGGATTAAGATTATTTTGTTTAGCAGCATTTTCTGCGGGCATGCCAAAAGAGTCCCAACCCATCGGGTGTAAAACGTTAAATCCTTTTAAGCTTTTGTAACGAGAAAGAACGTCACCGATTGTATAATTTCTAACATGTCCCATGTGAATTTTTCCAGAGGGATATGGAAACATTTCTAAACAATAAAATTTTTTTTTATTCTTATCTATTTCGGTTTGAAATTTTTTTTCTGTTTCCCAATATTTTTGCCACTTACCCTCAGTAACCTTAAAATTATATCTCGTTTCACTCATGATTGGATCTTAAAAAAATCTAAATAAATTACATTTTGAGAATTATGGTTTCTCTTTTAAATACATATTTAAAATTATTTAATCCTTTTTTTTTTTATTCTCTTCTTCTTTTTTTAGAACTGCAGCTCTTTTTAAAATAGAAGCTTTAATCTGATTATTTGTATTATTTTCGACTTTTGAAGTTTGACATTTATTCACATCAACGCACCTTTTTTTATAAATTATTACATCTATTGCATCAGATCTTATTTCGTTAGTTAAAAATCTTACTGCAACTTTTATCTCTTCGTCGCTTGCTGTGTCGCCATACCAATCAGTTATAATTACTCCCCCTGCATAATCTACATTCGCAAGAGGTATAAAATCTAACTTTTCTAAAGTCGCTCTCCATAAGGCGTTTGATGAGGCAAACTGAAAATTTCCCCCGCCAGTGTTATTATTGGTAATTGAGGAAGTAATCTTTAATCCTCTGCCCTCTTCTATATTTTTTTTAACTCTATCTTGAGCGTTAACAGGTTGATTTTTTGCAGTCTCTGATAAGCCACCACAAGAGTTTAGCAGACATAAAATTAGTAGCGGAAATAGTGTTTTTTTTATAATATTTTGCATGAGATTGTATTAATACTACATAAAAATTAATAATATAGTTATGTTTTTGTACATAAATTGTGACATTTATATCACAAATATCATTAAAATTATCTAAGAAGAAACATCTAGTTAATTTAAAGCGGGAATTAGGTTAAATAGTCCCCAATTCATATATGAAAAAACAAAGGAGAAAATCTATGAATAATTTTAAAAAGATAGGTCTTTCTGCATTAGCTGGTTCACTAGCTGCATTCTCAGCAAACGCTGCTGAAATGTCAGTATCAGGTTCTGCGAAAGTAACTTATTTCAACGGAGATGGCAGTGAAGTTACTGGTAATCCGTTTGGTATGAATACTTCACTAGGTTTTACAGGTTCTGGAGATGTTAATGGTTATGAAACAACTTTATTCATAACAGCAGCTGACCAATTCGGTGGAATGTCATCTGCATCTTTAGCTGTAGACTTAGGTGACTTAGGTAAATTAACGTTCGACCAAGGTGTTGGTGCTGGTGGTATTTCTACTATCGACGACAAAACGCCTTCTGCTTACGAAGAAATCTGGGATAGTCTAGATGCTGTAGCAGGTGATGAAAACGGTCTAGTTGGTGGTGGAAACTCAGGTGTGTTTGTATACGCAAATACATTTATGGGTTCAAACTTTACTGCTCAAGTAAGTAAAGGTGGTTCTGCAGCTAATGCTGATGGTGGACCTTCTGGTGCTTCAAGCGCTAGTGGATCAAATTGGGATTTTGCTATAACTAACTCTGACTTAGCTGAAGGTTTAACTGTTGGTGGTGGTTATGGAGAAATCTCTAACGCTTCTAATGGTGATAATAATGCAGCTTCTGACGATACAGACGCTCATTACACAGCATTTGTAACTTACTCTATGAGTGGAGTAACAGTTGGTTACCAAGAATCAGTAGTTGAAAACAACACTGCAGGTGGTGCTGATGAGCAAGCTCAAGCTTGGTCAATTGCTGCTAACCTAATGGATGGTTTATCTGTTTCTTACGGTGAAAGAGAAGTTGAGTTCATGAATGCTTCTGCTGCACACGTAACAGAGGATATGGAAGGTATGGCTTTAGCTTATACTATGGGTTCTGCTAAACTTTCTGTACAGAAGAACGAGTCATCTAATAATGGTGGTACAGCAAACGCTGTTGATGAAAACTTAGAGGTTGCTTTATCTCTATCATTCTAATCAATAGATTGTATTAATTTATAAAAAGCCCCAGTTTTTACTGGGGCTTTTTTTTTATAAGTGACTAAACATTTCCTTCAAAAAAGCTTCGTACTTTTTCGAACTTTTTAAAGAAGTTGAGTAAATTGAGTTACGTGCTTGACCGACGCTTGCTGTTTTAATTGGTGTTTTATTTTTTGAAAAATTTAAACAATTTTCTTCCCAATTTAAATCACAATATTCTACTAGTTTTTTAATTTCATGTTTGGGATTTGTAACTATTTCTTCATATTCTATATTTAAAAAATCATTTGGCAAACATTTTGTCCAAAATTTCATTAAGTCTAAATATAATTTATAGTATTTAGCGAGCTCAGTCTGGGTATAACAAAAATTTATTCCACCCTCAAAAACATTTTTATACAAAGAAACACAATTATCGTGTGGATTTCTTTTACAATGGATTATTTTTGAATTAGGAAATAAAATTTTAATAAATCCTATCCACATAAAATTTAGTGGTGCCTTATCAGTTATGTAGTTTTCGCTAATTTTATAATTCATTAGATATGAATAATATTCATTAGAAATCTCAGATATAAATTTTTCGTTATCTAATATTTCTAATGTTTTAGTAACTAAAAGTTTTTTATTTTCTATAAATTTTTTATTAATTATTTTTGTAAGATAAGGCAGTTCTCCAGATCCATAAACATTAGAATGCGCACTAATTATTTGTTCAACTAATGTAGTGCCAGATCTTGGCATTCCAAGAATAAATATTATTTTTTTTTCATTGGACTTAATCTCTTTGATCTTAGTAAAATTTATCTTCGAAAAAATACTTTTAATATCTTCAAAAGTACTTTCTTCAAATTTCAGATTGAAATTTACATTATCTCTTTTAAGGTTATTTCCTTCCTTTAATAGATTAAAACAATCTTCTATTTTTCCTAAGTCTTCGTAGGCTTTTGATAAGGCAAAATAGAGGTCAATTTTTTCTTGTGAATGTAAATCTTTGTCATTTATTTTCTCTTTCATTTGGTTAAAGTGTTTATCGTTATTCTGATATTTTTTTGATCTACTAATAAGTAAATCGGCTCTAGTGAATCTCTTATTTAGTTCTAATGCTTTAATTGCATAATTTTCAGCCTCTTTAAAATGTCCCAGTGATTGATAAGACATTGAGAGTGAATAATATATTGCAGGTAACTTATTATTATATTTTAATGCTTCCTTATAAAGTGAAATAGCCTCATCAAATTTATTTAATTCCCTTTTTAAATTTCCATAATTAACATAGGCGTTGAAATAATCTTTTTTTTTGGAAATTGACAATTTATAAAGATTTTCGGACTCATTAAATTCTAATAGACCCTTTTTTACATTTGCAAGATTATTAATAATAGCTAAATCATTAGAGTTTATTTGATATCCTTTTTCTAAAATAACCTTAGCTTCATCTAACTTCCCAATTTGTGATAGAGCAAGACCTAACAAATTGTAAAAAATAGAAATATTAGGATAATTGTTAATTGCTTTTTTAGTTTCTTCAATAATTCTAGGATAATTTTTTTTTAAAAAAAGGTTTTGAATATCTTTTACTTGTTCTTTAATTTTCTCTATATTTTTCATTTATTTAAATACGAAATTGCAGCATAACCATTAATATTTAATAAACTCAACATATTTTTATTTTTGTGATTAATACCGCCTAATGCAATTATTTTATTCTGAGAATTTTTGGCAATTAAACTAAATTTAATAACACCAAGATAATTTTTCTTATTCTTATTTTTAAAAAGTGGAGAAATAAAAACGGTATTAATGTTTTGTTTTTTTTTGATAATTAATTCTTTAATGTTATGAGCAGATCCCAGGGTTGTAAAATTTTTTCTAGTCCCTAATTTATAATTCTTGAGTAATTTATTAAAAGAGGGAATATAAACACCATCAAAACCTAAATTTTTAGCTTTTTCAAAGTTATTACTTAAATAAATTTTTCTGTTTTGTTTTTTACAAAAGTTAACAAATTTTTTTAATTCCTGAGTTGCAAATTTTTCTTTATAATTTCTGAAGATTATTTGTACTTTTTTGTCTAAATTTATTATATTGTCTTGATTGAGACTATCTACGTAAGTAAAAAACTCTAAATTATTTATATGCATAATTCTGTAAAAAATTTATTAAATATTCAAGATAAGATTAAAAACAAGTCTAATGCAACACCAATAATAATAGCTGTAAGTAAAACTTTTGAAGCAAAAGAAATAATACCATTACTAGATTTTGGGCATCAACATTTTGGAGAAAACAAAGTACAAGAATGTATGAAAAAATGGCCAGAATTGAAAAATAGATATAAGGATACCAGTTTGCATATGATTGGAAAATTACAAACTAATAAAGTAAAAGATTGCTTGAAATATTTTAATTATATCCATTCTGTAGATAGTAAAAAATTAGCAAAAAAAATTTATGATGAGCAAATTAAACAGAATAAAAAAATAAAAATCTTTATACAAATAAATATTGGTAATGAAGATCAAAAGTCAGGTATTAAAGTTTCAGAATTAGATGAATTACTTTTTTATTGTGAGACACTAAAATTAAATGTAATTGGCTTGATGTGTATTCCTCCTATCAGCAGTGATACAAAAAAATATTTTAGAATTATGAAAGAATTAAAAGAAAAATATAATCAAAAAAATTTAAGCATGGGAATGTCTTCTGACTACATGGATGCAGTCGAATATTCATCAAATTTTTTGAGAATAGGAACTTCAATCTTTGGTGAAAGAAGTTAATTTTACTTGATAAGAATTTTGGTTTTAGAATTTATTAATTTAAGAAGTATCAAAAAATTTTTTCTTTCGAGAGCAATACACCCAGCTGTATGATTATAGTCTCTTGTTAAGTGCATAAAGATGCAACTTCCCTTACCAGGTATATTTTTAAAGTTATATTTGATTGGTAAAATGAAATCATATTTATGATCTTTCCTAAATAATGTTTCATGTCTTATCTTTTTATTTTTTTTTGATATTTGATTATAATATTGTTTTTTTTTAATATCATTGTAACAAACAATATCTTTTTTTATTTTAATACATCTAATTTTTGTCTCGGGCTTTTTTTCTCTATCGGCTCTATAAAATAAACTCCCAATCTTAAATATTCCCTTCGGCGTTCTTAAATCACCCTCTTTTTTCTGATTTGTCCTACCTTTTTTCCCAATACAACATCTAAAATAAAAATCTTCAATTTTTAGGATTTGTTTTTTCTCTAAAAGAATTATCATATATCATTTTTTATGTCTGAAAAAAAACTTTTCATATATCAAAACATTACCTTATATAATATTTTACATGAATTAGAAGAAACCACGAAGTATAAAATTTATTTTGTAGATAATTCATCTTTAAAAAACAATTTTAAAGATATTAATAATTGTTTGTTATTAACAAATAGCAAAATTGAAAATATTAATAATCAATTTAGGTTAGAAAATTTACCTATAAGCTTCAATAAATTATTGGAAAATATTAATATACACTTTCTAAAACAAAATTTTAAAAATCAGTCAAAAATAAATATTGGAAAATTCATAATTGATATCAACTCAAGAAGATTGATATTAAAAGATGACCATATAAATTTAACTGAAAAAGAAATTAATTTAATTCTTTTTATCTTTAATAACAAATTACCCTGCAGTATAAATAAACTTCAAAAAAATGTTTGGGGTTTTAAAAATAATTTAGAGACACATACTGTTGAAACCCATGTCCATCGTTTAAGAAAAAAAATATTAAAAAAATTTAAAATAAATAATTTTATTATTTCTGTAAATGATGGTTATTTAGTTGATGTCTAATTTATGGTAAAATGTTTAGATTAAAACTTACTACAATTCTATCTTGATCTGACTCATTTTTTCCAACAGCATGAGGTAAATATGCAGGAAAAATTAAAAGGTCTCCCTCATTAACTTTAAATGAAGCTGTCAACATATTTAACTCAGTAATTTTTGATTTTAAAGGAAAACGATTTCTAGAAATATTATTAGGATTATAAATATTAAAATTTCCTGAATTCTCCGGTACTTTAACATAGTAAGCTGCACTTAAATGACAATTCGCATGTATGTGTTCAATATTAAAGTTACCTTTTTTGTTAATAACTGCCCACATTGCCTCACATTTTATTTTTTCTGGATTGAATGACCATCCATAATTTTCAAATACATCATAAATGTGGTTTTTTATATTTTGAAAAAAATTATTTGGAGGAGAATTTTTTTCTTTTAAATTGAATGGTTTAGAATGCCAACCATTTATATTCGATAATTGAATACCTTCTTGGTCTTTATTATAAAGATCATATATATATTTTGATAAGTCCTGATTGTGTTGATCACTATTAGATATTCGGTATTTAAAAACAGGATCAGGAAAAAATTTAAAAATATTATTTTTTGTCATAAACTTCGCGATCATTTTATACAAAAAAACTTAGAGTCTAGCACCAATTTTTTGAATAATTTTTGCTGATAATTCTGTACCTTTTTCTAAGCTTTCTTGAGTTGAAAAATTATTTATTTTTCCGTGTAGATATCCAGCTGCGAAAAGATCACCTGCACCTGTTAAATCTTTAATATTCAAATTTTTTTTTGACTCACAAGTAACAATCTGATTATAGTTTATGGCAATAGCTCCTTTCTCTCCTCTAGTAATTATAATATCTTTTTTTAGTTGTTTAGAGAAATCCACTACTTCATCAAATGATTTTGCCTTAATTAAAGAAATAAATTCTTGTTCGTTGGCAAAAACAATATCAAGTTTATTTTTTACTAAATCTAAAAAACTTTCCCTATGTCTTTCAACACAAAATTGATCTGATAAGGACATTGCCGTTTTATTTGAATATTTAATAGCTTTCTCGAATGCAGACTTTGGATTTCCTTTATCCCATAAATAGCCCTCTAAAAGGGTGAGTGGAAATTTGCTAATGATATTTTCATCTATATCTTCCGCACTTATTTTTCCTGCCGTTCCAAGAAAAGCACACATTGTTCTTTCAGAGTCAGGTGTTATCAGGATCAAACATGATCCTGTCTTATCAGGTTCTTTCTTTTTATTATAAAAAAATCCAACTTTTTCTTTTTTTAAACCTTCTTCGTATTTTTTTCCAAAGTTATCATCATTAATTTTACCTATAAAACCTACTCTATTTCCTAGTTGAGATAAACCTACTATAGAATTTGCAACAGATCCCCCAGAAATTGTCTCCTCTATCTTTAATGATGAGATTAAATTTTTAAATTCTTTTTCATCTATAAGTTTCATAGTTCCTTTTGTCAGAGAGTTTTTGATTAAATAATCATCATCAACTTTACAAAGGATATCTACTATTGCATTTCCAATCCCAATAATTTTCATTTAAGGTTTTTTTGTTTTAATTGGTTTAATTCGTTTAGGATAACAAGAGGTACAAATTTTACAAGATATTCCATAACAATCTCTTGCCTTACAGTACTCTCTTCCATAGTAGATTATTTGAAGATGTAGTTTATTCCAATTTTTTTTAGGAAATAATCTTTTTAAATCACTTTCAGTTTGAATAACACTTTTGCCATTTGATAACCCCCATCTCTGAGCCAATCTATGAATATGGGTATCTACTGGAAATGCAGGATAACCAAATCCTTGAGACATCACTACGCTTGCTGTTTTATGACCTACACCAGGTAGATCTTCTAATTCCTCA
>CENW01025971.1_pt1 | contig 9602 bp, 14 predicted proteins | sample 530241 | NCBI WGS metagenome assembly CENW01 (sample SAMEA2619818, study PRJEB7988) | marine metagenome | isolation source: saline water (ENVO:00002010), including | reverse complement strand
TAAGAATAATTATTACCAGGGTAAGAGTATCCATAAGAATAGTTATTTCCTGGTACAGTGTTTCCAGGTGTTTGTGTATCAGGTGCAGGTGTTCCTGCAGTTCCTTGTGTAGCAGCAGAACCATCATCTCCATCTGCTCTGATAGTTCCATTACCTGAAACTGTCTTGGCTATAACTACAACAACTCCACCACCTGCAGCTCCTGTGCCAGGTGTAGCAGCATTTCCTGATGTTCCTTTACCACCATCTGCACCAACAACATTTCTATTAGCCCAATTTGTATCTCTGCCAGGTAATCCTTCTTGTGCTCCATGAATCTCTGTACCATCGGAACCACCAGAACCACCACCTACAGCTTTGAAAGTTCCTGTAGCTTGGTCAAACTTAGAACCTGTAATTGCAGTTGTTAAGTTAAAAAATTCATTAGTGCCTGAAAAAAATTGATTAGTAGGGGATGGAGCAGCAGATACATTTATCTGTCCACCTCTACCTGAGGCTTCTTCTGCATAATAATACAGAGTGCTTGGTGTGCTATCAGTTACAGCTATAACTGTTTTACCATCTGTGCCAGGAGTTCCTGAAACTGTTACACCTGTTGTATATTCTGAACCACCACCATGAGTACCATCTGAAGTTGTAGAAAGTCTTATTGTGTACTCACTTAATGTTCCATTATTATTCCAATCATATTTATTTGTATAGTGAGCTTGGTTAAGCTCATAAGTTAAACCATGATACATAGTTATTGCTGCTTGGTCTGTACCATCTATTTCAAAAACTGAGTTTGAGTTGTCATAAGAAACTACTTTGAAAGTACTATCTCCTGCATCTCCACCTAGTGTGTCTGTTGCAGTAGTACCTGCTGCAGAACCACCTTTAAGAGTTCCTGCAGTTGTTTTATTAGAGAATCTACCAATACGAGCTGATGCATCTGCAAATGTAAGAGTTCCTTTTACAAAAACTTTATATCCGTTTGTATCTAGATCACAACTTGAATTGATTGTAAGGTTGTTGTAATACATATCTCTTGTAAGAGTTGTATTAGATGCGATTGTAACATCTCCATCTTGCCCAAAACCATATATTTCGTCCCCACCAAGTCTTTCGAGAAAGATTGGTTCTGGAACTTGTATTTCAGCCACTAGGTAACCTCTACGCCAGAAACATGTACATTAATCGCACTAGCTGCACTTGCTTTACCTCTAATAGAAGCACTAGCTGCTACAACCATTGCCAAGTCAATCACTTGTGTTGTATTAGCTTGCACAGTAATGTCTCCGAAAATGATATGCTCATCTCCTGTTGAACCACCATTTGGTACAACTTTAATCTGTGCTGTTCTATCAGTAGCTGTATAATTTGCAAGTATGAGTTGCTTGATAATTATCTTATTGCTGTTACTGAATATTTCAGCTTCAGATGTACCAAGTGTCTCACTAGCATTTAGTTCGGCTGCTGTATATATCGCCATTTATTCTCCTATAATCCCATCCACTGCAACGCTTCAGTAGTGTTGAGTTGGACAGGGTTCATTTTTTTAAGTGTGGTATCTGAGTTGTCATAAACCATAACTAGATCATTATCTTCGTCTACATCTACAGAAGTACCATCTGCAAGTCTTGTTATATCGACATTTAAGTCTGCTACTCCTGAACCAACACCACCAGATAAACCTGATAATGCGTCAGTTGTAACTCCTGTAACATCTCCTGCTTCTAATGAATCCCATGAGGAGCCATTATATACCTGGAGTTTTGAGGTCGAGGAATTAAATATAACTTCGCCTGTAGTAGCTGAAGATATTGCATCCCTCTGAGTTGTTGTAAAACTTGGAATTAAAGGTCCACCATCTGTGGAACCTGCGACAAATTCAGAGAAACCTGTAGTATCTCCTGCAGTAGTAACAACTCTAATTAAGTGTTTTCTATTAGCCATGAATTATCCCTCGATATATATATCTTTCTTTATTATAACAGCATATTTTAACGGTTGTATTCTATGGGTTTGCATAGTGTTATAATCCGAACCTTGTCTTATATGTGTCATATTCTAAATCCATTTCTGCTGCTGTTAAGCCTCTATTAAATACTTTTACTAAGCCTATATAACCTGTAAGTAAATATCCATTACCATTGTATTCCCCAACTCTAATACCTGATGAATTTGTAGTACCATCTCCACCACCTGTAGTTGTGCTTGTAATTAGTGTTGAGCCATTTTTATAAATTCTTTTTGAAGTTCCACTTTGCCAAGCGATAGCCATAGTGTAGGCAGAAGAACTAAAATGAGTTGAAGGATTAATTGCCATATCGTGGTCAGGGTTTGTATCTTTACTCCTGAAATACATTGATGTAGAACTATTAAAAAAGAAAGAATACTGAGTATTAACATAACCTTTTTCAAATAAAAAACCTGTTTGTGATGGATTAGCTTTTACCCATACAATAATTGTTTTGTTTAAAGTATTTAATGCAGTTATATCAGGAAACTCAAGACCACCTGTTCCATTAAAGTAAAAACTACCACCACCATCACTTGAATATAAAGTTTGTGAGCCTGAATTTGCACCTGCAACACTGTTGTCTATATCTGTTACAGAGTTACCTGATCCAGAATAAGATGCAGAATTAGCAGCGTCAATATAAAAAACTCTTCCATCTATAACTCCCTCTGATGTCCAAAGAGAATCATCATCTAAAACTTTTTGGTCGTTTAATGTAAATACACCTGATTTTGCACCTGCACTTATATCAGCGTGTGCTCCTATATATCCATATTCATTAGTTGCCATTAGAACATTCCTTTTGTTACTGTCATTGATTCTTCTTGTGTGTATATTTGGTATGGGTGTAAATTTATAATATTATCAATACACCTAGGAGTTTCTCCTTCCCACCAAATTAAAGTTGTGTTGTTATCTTTACTAAATATTAAATCATTAAAATCTAAATTTAATTCTTGTGTATCTAATAGATTTAGATGCTCGGTAGATAAAATAATACAATACATATTTAATTCTCTGCTACATAAAAATAATGTATGTAGCCACTTCCTGATCCTAGATTATTACTTGATGAAGGATAAAAATAACCATTGTTTGTTATTTGATCTGAGCTATTATGCCAAGGATAGTGGGCACCTGTGCCTGTTCTTTTATAATGTAATCCATAAGAACTTGTGTTGTAACTAGAAGTATAGTTTCTATAAGGTATTGACCTAACATGATTAGTAGTATCGCTAGTAACTGTATAAGCAGTTCCACTAGGCAAGTTAGTTGTTCCCCATTCCCACCATTCTGCATCTTGTGTTGGATTATCTCCTGTATGATGATTCCACCAAGTTGAGTAAGTACTATTTCTAAATCTTGTTCTTGTTACACCAACCAAGTTGCTAGATGTATTAAATACTGCCCAATATATATATGGCGATGTACTACCACCATTTTCATCAAATAATCTGTTCATTAAATATCCCCACTGTGTAGTAGATAAAAGCATTGTTGAAGTTGTACCAGATTGACCTCTCATAACTATATTCAAGTTAGTTGCACCTTCAACCCAACTAGGTCCACCTGAAGGAATGTTTCCTAAACCTGTTATGTCATTGACACAATTAATTTGAAAAGCACTTTGACTTGCATTTGGCTTTATGTATCTTTGAGTAACTGAAGAAGAAGGTAATGCTGTTAAAACTTCACTTGCAGCATAACCAGCTAAATCTGATGTCAATCCTGAATTACCCTCAACAAAGTTAGCCATCTTCATTGAATAAGATTCTTCTGATGTTAATGGACCTTGTAAATTTTCACTACCTATAGCTGATTCAGTTCCTAAAGTTATAGGTGGATTTCCTTTGTAATTTAATCTAGGTATTTTTCTATTAACCATTTATATCATCCTCTGTCTCAGAGTGGTGGTAATGTCCTATTCTTTCAAAAACATCTAATCTTTCGTTGTAGTAATCGCCAATCCCTGCATATAAACCTCTAAAGTTTGCATTATAAGAAGTTTGTATCCAACGACCTTCTAAACCTAATTCGTGTAAATATTCTTCGCCTCTATGTTCTTCTTCGTTAGGAACGACAAGAACTTCTTGTACTACATTATTTTCATCTATTTTTGCAAAATGAGCCATATTATTGTTCCCACTGATACCTAATTAAAACTATACCACTACCACCATTGCCACCAATTCTGCTACCAGAGGAACCAGAGTAACCTCCTCCACCTCCACCCCCACCTGTGTTCGCATCGCCAGAACCTGCTGTAGAAGTAGTGCTTGTTCCTGCTTTTCCACCACCTGCTGAAGCACCACCACCAGAACCATGACCATTTCTTGTAGCACCTCCTCCACCTGAAGAAAAATAACCACCATCTCCAACAGTAGTTCCAAAATATGAGGAATAATCTATGCCAGCACCACCTGTTCCACCATTTGTACCTGCGTTGCCACCTGCACCACCTTTTCCTCCTCCTCCACCACCATTATTAGAACCTGTAGAGCTTCCACCATCATTACCTTGTCCAGAAACAGCAGTTCCACCACTTCTATCATTGTTACTGCCTCCACCACCAGAGCCACCATCATTCTCTGTTTTATTAGTGTCGGCACCACCATAAGGAGCTCCACCACCACCACCTATAACAGTGTTACCAAAAGCACTTGTGTTCGTTCCTTTTCCACCTCTGTTAGGAGAATTGTTCCAACCTCGTCCTCCAGAACCACCACCTCCTACAGTAATTGTGTAAGCACCTGATAAATCTGAAAATATTTGAGCTGAATATAAAACAGTTCCACCTGCTCCACCTCCACCACAGATAACGCCACCTCCACCTCCTGCACCTGCAACTAAAAGATAATCAAAATAAGAAATTGAACCTGTGTCATAAACAGTAAATGTAGAAGTAGCTGTAAACTTATGTACTTTATAAACTACGCTGTTGCTATCTGTAAAAGTATAAGTAGTTCCACCAACAGCGTTTGGTGCAGTAAAACCATAGACATTAGCTATCTTAAGTCCATAGTCTTCTTCTGAAGTAAATTTACCTGATAAGGTCTCTTCTGATGTTGTACTTAATTCACTACCTTCACGAGTTTGTGGGGGTTTTCCTCTATAACCGAATATTCGAGGCAGTCTTCTACGAGCCATTTAGAGCTCCTAGGTTATCTCAAGAATACTAGCAAATGCTTCTAAATCTCCTGAAGCTGCTCCACCTTGTAATTGAATATAATCCCCTGCTTCGAGAACTAATTTAGAAGTACCTGCAAGTTCTAATGTAGAATCAGCAGGAACAGTAATTGTATAAGCTATTCTTGCGTTTGTTGAAGTATCGCTATCAATGACATCGGCTGTAATTGTATCGTCATTTGTACCATCGATATTTGTAATTCTTAATGTTAAAACTATTGCTGTAGTTGAAGCAGGGCATGTGTATATAGTCGCAGCAGAAGATGTAATATCTTGATACGCATTCTTAAATGTTTCTGCCATTGTGATTTCTCCTAACTAAGTGCTACTACTAGCCCTAAACTTGCTCCTGCAGAGCCTGTAGCCACTGCATCCCAACTACTACCATTATACACTTCCAATTTTGAGGTTGTTGAGTTGTAGATCAGTTCCCCTGCAGACAAAGAAGACAAAGCGTCTCTTTCTGTGGTTGTGTAATTTTTAACTCCTACAGGTACAGTGAAATCTACACTAGCTCCTGTAGTTCTTGGTCTTATTTCATTTACTTTTAATATTGACATTTATTCTCTCGCTTCCCAACCTGTTGTATTATCAGATTGATATGCCTCTTCATTCCAAATATAATATACACCATCTTCATTTGGTCTATCTATTGGTGCTTCCCATAACCAAGTATTAGTATTTATTGTCCAACTCTCATGTGGTTTAGGACTATAAAATACATCATTCTCCTCATCATAAGTAAAACCAACACCTGCAAAGTTACCTCTAAGTGGTGTTCCACCTTCTGAATGTTCATTACCCCAAGTGTTATAAGATGTTTGTATCCAATCTCCAGGGGAATCATCAACAAATGTATCAAAAAATTCTTCTTCAGCCACTATAACTTTTAAAACTACTCCATCTAAAACTTTTGCAAAATGAGCCATTATGTCGTATACCTCACTATAACTACGCCTGATCCACCATTACCACCTAAAGTTCCTGGGTGCGTACCTCCTGCACCTCCACCACCTTTATTGGTATCTCCTGATTCAGCAGTTCCATTATTACCAAGGCTATTACCACCACCACCTGTTCCACCAGAAACATCTGTGTTATTGGAATTATCATTTCCACCTGCACCACCACCTGCGTAAGCAATATCAGAACCTGTTTGGTAAGCATTATTTAAACCATTTCCACCTACTCCACCAACAGCAGAAGTAGAAGCCCCACCTGCGGCACCAGCACCTCCACCTCCTCCTCCACCACCAGAGTTGTTAGAAGTTCCACCATTGTTACCTTGTCCAGAAATTCCTGTACCGGCAGAGCCTACTTGTTCAGCACCTTGTAATCCTCCACCACTTCCTCCATTTCCTGCGTTGTTAGCAGAACCTGCAGAACCTCCTTGACCACCACCTGTAGCTGTGTAGCCAAAGCCTGTTGTGTCATTTCCAGATGTAGCAGCACTACCATTACCATCAGTGGAGTTTCCTCTTGCTCCTCCACTACCTATAACTATTGAATAATTTTGTGCAGAAACAGAAACACCTGTTTGTGCAAGCAGTCCCCCTGCACCACCACCACCTGCATTGTCATTTCCTCCTGCACCTCCACCTGCAACGAGTAAAACATCTACAGATGAAGTAGCACCTGCTGCTGTTACTTGAAAAGTTCCTGAAGAAGTAAATGTGTGTGATTTATAATTTACGCCATCAATAGTATAAGTTTGAGTGGTATTTCCTCCAGATGCAGTTACACCTGAACCTGAACCTGAAACTTCTATTGAAACCCACTCTGATCCACTACCATCATATACTTTAACTCTTTTGGTAGTTGTGTCGTAAACCATTTCTCCATCAGCCATACCTGTTAATGCATCAATTTGTGTTGTAGTTAATTGTTTTAGTTTAAGTGATGAATTTAAAGCTACGCCTGAACCTGAAGTTTTTTCTTCTACTGTATCTGTCAATACAACATTGTCTTTCATTTTTACGCCATCAATAGTTACTCCATTAGCTGAAGTATTCTCTGATATAGTATCTACTTTTATTTCACTAGCCATTATTCTCCTAAACTATCGTATTCTTCACATGTCATAATGAAAACCTTGAATCAAATGTGCTAAATCTATCAGATATTTCAGAGGCAGATGAAGCACTACCTTTTATGGACCAATAATAAAATCTACTATCCTGGTATCTAGTAGGATTGTAATTTGTTTCTCTACCAAATACTAAGTTTTTATCACTTTTGTAACTTGCATTTAAAACACCTCTATCTGATTCAGCTACTGTGGTAGTTGATACATTTGTTACAGAACTACCTTTTCCAAAATAAGATTTTAAGGTTGTTCCATCATAAGTAGCAGCACAATAAACTTTTGTATTAGAAGTATAAGAATAAGCTGAGTTACTACTTGATTGTGTTCTGTCATCTAAACTATAATTAGTTCCATTAAAATTAAATACCCAAGCGTTCCAACCTGTCGTAGCTTGAGTAGTAACCATTCTAAAACCAAATTCATTACTTTGATTAAAGTTAAATCTAGGATATGCGTGTTGTACAGCGTCTGCTCTAAATACACATTCAATCGTAAAAGCACTTAATGAATCAAATGCTGTTCCTACATCTACTTGTGCGTAATCTGCTGAACCATCTACATCAACATACTTGGTGGCACCTGAACCTGCAACTGTAGTAGAAGTCAATGTTGCATTTAATCCACTACCACTATTGTCTGTCCAAGTAGACCCACTACCATATTGAGCATCTAACTCAATAATAAACTCTTGACCACTAGGAGCTAGTGAAAAACTATTACGAGCAACGCCTAATGCAACACCCATTATCCCATATCCTGTAAAGCGTTTAAGTATGGTGTTCCTGCATTTAAAAATATAAAAGTTACAATATCTATTTTGCCACTTCCTGTTGTCATAGTGTACCCACCTGCACCTACTGTTTTGGCTGTAACATCACTTCCACCATTTACAGTAACTGCATTAATAGCTACAGTTCTGTCGGAAGAATCTTGTGTAATTTCTAAAACAAAAGAAACAGCACCAGAAGTCGGTACATTAGTAAAATCTATATCAGTTACATTTTCAGATAATGTTATTGTTCCAACATTTCCATTATTCATATCTATAGAAACTACGCCAGATGAAGAAGATAAAGTTTGTATAGTTTCTGAGTAATCTTTTAAATTAAAACTTTCTATGCCTGAATCTTTGACTTTAACACCATCAATAGTTACTCCTGCAGCAGAAGTGCTTTCACTAATAGTATCTGTTAAAACAACATTATCTTTAAGTTTTACACCATCTATGGTTACACCATTAGCAGATGTTTGTTCGTTTATTGTATCTACATTAAGTTCTGACATTACTTAGTTCCTTCAGCCTTTCCCAAATAGTTTTCTGGATCATATTTGCTATCAACAAAGTCTGATAAAGACTTCTCTATCATATTATAGTCTATTTCAACAGGGTCTTGCATGAGTAGAAAGGTCTTGTAAGTCCAAAATCCTCCCCAAAATAGTGCAAAGCCTAATAATACTCCTAGTAAAAAATCCATTATTCTTCTTCCTCTGTCCACTCAACCCACTCGTTGTCGTGAGTAGCTCTGTGTATGTGAAAGTTAGCGTGTGAATAAATCATTAAACAACCACCAATGTTCCTGCGACATCTAATGTGCCTTCTACATCCATTGGACCTGCTGCAACAGTTCCTGTATCTGCTGCAATAGTAAAACTTTCTCCTGAAGCTAATGTTTGTCTGTGTAGGAAGAAACCACCATTAGCAGAGGCAGTAACATTTGTATCCATAACAAATCTCTCACTGCCACCTGTATCAAATCTTATCTTATCTTCATCAGAGCTTTCTTCTACATGAACTCTTGTATCTCCATCAGCGTCTTCAATATTTGTAGGTCTTTGAGGTACGAAGTTAGAACCATTATAAACTAAGCTATCTCCTGAGGCTACACCTGAAGTAGCTACATCTGATAAATCATCTAGTGCAGAAGTAGAAGCTACATCTCCCCAACTTATACCACCTGAACCATTAGTTATTAATGCTTGTCCATTATTACCTGAAGTACCATTAATCTTTAATTTTGCAGACTTGACATCTACAACACCATCAGATTCTATTCTTATTCTTTCTGTTCCTGCTGTAAACATTCTGATGTCGTCAACATCAGTAGTAGCTTCAACTTGTATCTTTGTATCTGTATCAGCGTCTGTAAAGCTTGTAGCACTAGCACTAGAAGAAGTAATCTGTATAGGATCAATAGTTCCATCTGTTAGTGTTACATCAATATCAGTACCTGTTGCACCGATATTTAAGAAATCTATATCGTCTTCTGTTGTGTCAGAAAGTGTAAAGTCTAATGCACCTGTTAAGGCACCTCCTCCACCACCACCTGT
>CENW01136365.1_pt1 | contig 9631 bp, 8 predicted proteins | sample 530241 | NCBI WGS metagenome assembly CENW01 (sample SAMEA2619818, study PRJEB7988) | marine metagenome | isolation source: saline water (ENVO:00002010), including | reverse complement strand
CCAGTTGTATTTGGATCATTGACCAGGTCCAAGGTAACTTTTTTATTAGATGGATGATTACAGTTCCACAACACTAGTGAGCTCCAATTTTTTCTTGGGTAAATTGACTGTATTCTTCCATCCATCTTAGTATTTCCTTTGGGAGCATAATCATGTTGTACACACATAACAGCATATTTATCGTCAACAAGTGAAAATAACTCCTCAACAGGTTTTAAGAATAAAAGATCACAATCACAAAACAACGCCCATCCTTTGTAGTCATTAAGTATTGGAACTAAAAATCTAGAGAAAGTAAATTCTGTTGAACCCAACTTGTCTTCCCCGCGTTTGTAATAACCTTCTTTTTTTAAATCATTTAATTTTAAAGGATAAATTTTCGCAGATTTTGATAAAGATGTTATACTATGGCTACAAACTTGATAGGCTAAATCTTCTCTACTGTCATAACCAATATATATATTCACATCTTAAACCTATTTTAAAAGATAGCATTTACAAGAATTTTTCAATTTCTTTTTCAAGTAACATCACACAACTATCCCAATCATTTTCTTTTTGTTGCCTGATTGGAAATACAGACGGATACCATATAATTTCTTTATCGTCGTGTAGACCCCAATACCAAAGTTTCCCATCAGTATAGGGTAAAAGTAAAAGAACTTTTTTGCCTAATTTTCCAGCAATATGAACATTTGAATTACTAACTGATATTATAAGGTCACAAGTGTTAATTAAACTAGCAACACCATCTATATCATTAAATGCATCAATTTGATGATTAACAAAGATTTTTTTCTTTAGATTATATTCTAAATCTTCAATTTCGTCTCTTTCATCTGAATATTGCAAATTTACAAATTCAAAATGCTCTATATTGAATAATTTGTTTAATCTTTTTAACTCAACAGACTTTTTATGACTTGTAAGTTTATTTGTACTTTTCCAAGAAATACCACATCTTATTTTTTTAGTTTTTTTTGGTAAATTCCTCTTCCCAGAATAATCTCTGATTTTTTTAAAACTATCTTTTTTAATATACTTTTGAAAAAATAATCCAAGTGAGCCCATGGGTAAATGAAAATCATAATCATCAAATTCATTTATTTTTTTATAATCAATGTAATTTAAATCAGGGTAAATATTTTTAAAAAAAGAAATTAATTTTTCATTTAAAGCTAGAGTAATATTTTCAAATTCATTTTTTATTAATTCAATGTATTGAGAATAAAGTATTTGATCACCAATACCCTGTTCACCCCAAATTAAGATATTCTTTTTAGCTCTTGTTGAGTCCCACTGTGGTTTTTTTAGATTATTTAAGTTTTGTTTTAACAAAGTGAAGTTAGGGTTGTTGCTAAAAAATCTTTTTTCATGAAACACCCACGCCTCTGCAAAGTTTTTTGTAAATAAGTAACAAATGGAAAGATTATATGCTGCATCAAAGTCATTGGGGTTATCGTTTAAAATCTCTTTATTTATTTTTATTGCATTTACATAATCACCTTTAGATTGGCAAATATTTCCGAGTTGAAGTTTGGCTAAATTTATATGTTTTTGATCAATATTGGGGTCTTTCAAAAATACCATTAGTCTTTTTTGGGCGTTTTCTAGTCGCCCCTCATCTATTTCGATATTTATCAATGATAATTGTGCTAATTTATTGTCATTTTCTAATTCAAGACACGACTCAAATTGATTTTTCGCCTCAGTGAATTTTCCAATTTCCCGTAAGACATTTCCTAAAACTAAATAATTTTCTACATTTTTATTTATGGAATTAGCTTTATTTAGATATGTTATTGATTTTTCATATTCTTTATCTCTTTTGAAACATATTCCAATTTGCAAATAAGGTTCGTGCCTATTGGGATCTATTGAGTTACTACGTAAGTAATATTTTATTGCTTCATCGTATCTCATTAATAATTGAAGACAATTCCCGCAATTAAAATTTGAGTCATAACTGCTATTTTTCTCGTCTGCTGAGATTTTAAAATTTTTATATGCGTTTAAAATATCCTTTTTTTGAACAAGTATTAAACCATAAATAAAATTATATTCGCTATTACCACCTCTATTTTTTATGAGAGAAATAACTAATTTTTCTGCTTCATCAAATTTATTTAATCGAATTAAATTATATATTTCTTTCGTATTATTTTTCATCAACGAAACCCTAATAATTTTCTACTTCTGCTAAGGCCTCTTTTATAACCGACTCCCATGAACCAATCTTTTTTTGTCTTAAAATTTTAATACTATCATACCAATTTGGAGTCGTATTATTATCCTCAGTCCATCGCCAATCTGCTGGTTTTGATAGGAGAAGCAGTGATTTTTTGTTCATAGAACCAGCTAAATGAATAAGTGAAGTGTCAATAGAAATTATGAAATCCATATTTTCCACAATAGCACTAGTGTCTTCAAAATCTTTCCACTTATCGTGCTTACCAAGAAAAACTATATCTTCATCATTTTTTAAAACCATCTCATCTTCTTTATAAAGCTCTTTTTGAATAACAAAAAGTCTCGAAAATTTTTTAAATTTTAAAAAATTTTTAATTCCTATTCTTCTTCGATTATCTTTAGCATGTTTAGGGTTTCCAGAGATTGATATACCAATATTAATTTTTTCTTTAGATAAAGATAAATTACTTTTCCATTCATCAATTTTTTTAATACTAGGCTCCAAGAATTTATTAATTTTAGGAATATATTTATCTGATTTGAAGAATAAATAGGGTAAGGATAATAAAGGGATTTGAAAGTCATATATTTCACTACCTGTATTCTCAGTTATAATGCAATTAAATTGTCGACTCATAAAAGATTTTAATTCAGACTGAATCTCAAATGTAATTTTTGGTCCTAGAGAAATTAAATCATCAACGTATCTAGAAAACTGAATCGTGTCCCCTAAACCTTGTTCATGCCAAACTAAAATTTTTTTTTTGTCTAAATTTTCTAATGATTTTAGTCTCGGTATATTTACATGTTTTGACTTATTTTTCTCTGGGGATATAAGGAAACGAGACTCATAATTTTTCCAACCGTTTTTATAATCTAATTCAGATAATTGTATCAAAGATAAACCATGTACAGACTCATAATCATTTGGATTTATTGATATTGCTTTATTAAAATTGTTTTTAGCATTTTCAAAATCAGCCTCATCTTCATAAATAGTTCCTAAATTATGATATGACATAAAATTTTGATTATTAATCTCAATAGATTTTTTTATATATATTTTTGCTTCATCATTTCTATTTAGTTTATGTAACAAAACTCCAATATTGAGTAAAGTGTGGTAATTATTTTCATTTATTTTTAAAGAGTCTTTAAAGTATTTTAATGATTCTTCATACAATGATTTTTTAAAAAGAATTATCCCAATATAAGTCAAACCTGTTTCAATTTTTTTATCTAAATTATAAAATTTTTTTGCATAACCAAGTGCATCATCTAATTTATTTTCATTAATCAAGCATGGAATTAGATAAGTATAAGTTAATATATGATTGGGATAGAGCTTAATATAATTTCTAAAAATTTGCTCTGCTTCTTTAAAATTTCTTTTTTTAAATTCACTTATCGCTTTATTTAATGTTTGATCAAGTTTCATTTAAGTTTGTTTAATTTAATTTTAAAATTTTATCTTAATAATCCTATTATTAAAAATATTGAAATAGTGATAAATAAATAACCAATTAATTTTTGAATTAGTTGTAATTTACTTTTTAATTTTTCAAGAACGCCTTTTGCAGTAACTAATTTAACTAGTATAATATACCACAATGCATCTACTGAACTTGCAATTATAATAAGAGAAATATTAAGAATATAATCGTTACTCGCTGACATAAATTGAGAGTATATTGCTAAAAACCATATTAGAATTTTTGGGTTCAAGATAGATATAGCAAACCCCTCTAAAAAAGATTTGACACCAAATTTTATGGCATTTTTTTCAAAATTCATTTTTGGATTACTAAATATCGCTTGAAATCCTAGATAAAATAAAAAAAAGATTGATAATATTTTGATGGTATTAAATAAAAATAAGTTTGTTTTGATGATTAAACCAATTCCTAAAACCGCAAAAAATGCATAAATTCCAATTCCAAATCCATGGCCAATGGCAGTTAAAATTCCATTTATTCTGTTTTTATAAATAGCATTATTTATTACGACAACCATACTTGGACCTGGAGACATGGCTCCAAGAAGACAAACAATTGTTATTTTTGCAAATAATAAAATTGTCATTTTTTCTCAAAAGTTGAAAAATTTTCTTTAACTTCAAATTTATCTAAATTGGACGTATTTATAATTTTTTTTAACTTATCTGATGCATTTGTATAAATAATTTTTTTTGTATACACCCATATCGGTAAGTCTTGATAACTATTACCTAAATAGTCAAACTCTGAAATTTTAAGTTCTTCTCTAATGAATTTAATTTTATTTTTTCCGATCATATTAAAATTAAGTCTTGTGCCAAATGACTCGAAAAAAATCTTAAGATGACTATCAATTTGATTTACTAATAATTGATGACTACCAGAAATCATGTACACAACACGATGTCTATTTTTGATCTCTTTGATATAATCTATACTTGCTTTATTAAAACTTAATTTATCGATTGGAACTTTATAACTTTTTGATATTTTTTCTTTTAGATAAGATTTCCCTCTAAATAAAAAAACTAGTAATATAAGTAACAGTCTAAAAGGCTTAGTTTTAAGATACTCATTAAATGCTAAATTGGTGAGGTCCTCTTTTATTAACGTTCCATCTAAATCAACAAATAAAATTCTATTATCATCCATTTTTTTTAAAAAAAGATACTCTAATCTCAATTAGATCATTTGAAACATTTTCTTTGATATAGCCTATACAATCAGCTTTAATTTTATGAGCCTTTTGGAAAATTTCTTCGTAAATTAGAGCTTTCTGGTTAAGAATTTCTTTTTCCTTAAACTTTTTTCTACCCCTTCTTTCTTCAGGAAACTTCTTGAAAAAGGACTTTATAAGGCTTAAATCAAATCTTCTTTGAAAACCCACATTCTGGTATCTTTTTAAAGGTTTGAACCTATCAATTGGAGGCTTACTTTTATATATATCAATCAATGTTTAAAGTGACGATCACTCAATTTAAAAAAAGTTAAATTATATTTTTTTACACATTTTAAAATTTCTCTGTCATTTTTTGACCCCATAGGAGCATATGTTTCAATTTTAATTTTTTGTTTTTTTATTAATAATAAGGCGTCATTAAAAGGGAAAAAGGCATCAGAAAATAAATAAACTTTCTTAAATTTTCTTTGTTTATGTTTTACTTTAAATTTATACAGACAATTTTGAAGTGCATCGATTCTTGATGTCTGCCCACCTGATTGTGAAATTAAGCTGTTTTCGTCAAACAGAGCGATTGTATTTGATTTAATGCACTTAAGAACATTAATAAAAAAACCTATCCTTTCTTTATTTAACTTATTTATTCCATTTACGTTTTCAACGGATGTTTGTTTTCTATTAACATCTTGGATTAAAGTTCCTCCAAAAAAGTTTCTTTTCTCAATTTTTTGATTTATTTTTTTTACTTTAATAATTCTTAAATTTTTTTTTGTTTGAAAAATTTCAATCGTGCCTTTCTCAAAACTAGGTGCAGCAATTACTTCATAAAAACTCTTTACTAGGAGTTTCGCCATTTTTTTAGTTATTGATTTATTGAAACAAACTATGCCACCAAATGCACTAACAGGGTCACCTTCTAATGCCTTGTAATAGCATTCAGTTTGTGTTCTACCAATGGAAGCCCCGCAGGGTGTATTATGCTTAATAATAGAACAAATATGACTTTTTGTATTTACACCATAAGCTATTTTAATCCCTGCATCCAAATCTAATAAATTATTGTAGCTGAGTTTTTTATCTCCACTTAATTGAGAAAATTTATCATTATTTACATATGCAACGGCTTTTTGATGAGGGTTTTCTCCGTACCTTAAATCATACTTTTTTGTTGTATTTCCACTAAACCAATTGTGTATTGCTTTATCATAATCAGTTATTTGTTTAATTGCTTTTTTTGCATATTTTGCTTTTTGATTTTTTTTTAATGGAAAATCTTTTATGAATGACTTGTAATCATTAGGATTAGTAATCGGTATAGTTTTCAAATAATTTTTTATTGAGGCCCTAATTAGACTATGACCTCCAATATCAATCATTTCTATTATTTTTGACTTACTTTTAGTTTTATGAACAGTTTCTTCAAATGGATATAAATTGATAACAAGTACATCAAAATTCACAATTCCTTGTTTTTTTAATTCTTTTTGATGACTATTACTGTTTGTTCCTAATAAACCTCCAAAAATTTTAGGATGGAGTGTTTTTACTCTACCATCCAAAATTTCTTTTTGCTTCGTGTATTTAGAGATCTCAATATGAGGAATATTTATTGAACTCAAATACTTTGAAGTTCCACCAGTTGAGTAAATTGTAAATTTTTTACTGATAAGAAAGTTTGCAATTAAATCTAAATTTTTTTTATCAAAGACTGATATAATTGCATTTCTTTGCATTAATTAAACTTTTCTGACAATGTGTTTGTTGCTTTTATTAAATCTCCTTGATTGAATAAAAATGATCCAGCTACTAAAACATGCGCTCCAGCTTCAACACATTTTTGACCAGTCTCAAAATTGACTCCCCCATCAATTTCTATTTCGACATTTAAATTATTAGATTTTAAGTGATTAGAAATTTCTTTGATTTTAATAATCTGATCTTCCATGAATGCTTGTCCGCCAAAACCAGGTTCTACAGTCATAACTATTACTTGATCTATCAGATTTAAATATGGTTGGATTTCAATCCAAGAAGTATTTGGTTTAATTGCTAATCCACATTTCAAACCTTTTTTTTTAATTCTTGTAATAATTTTTTCTATGTCTTCATCTATTTCTAAATGAAAAGAAATTACATCCGATCCTGCTTCAATATATTCATCTAAAAATTTTTCCACTCTATTTATCATCAAATGAACATCAAAAGTTTTATTTGAATATTTTCTCACATCGGAAATAAATTTTGGCCCAAAAGTTAAGTTAGGAACAAAGTCCCCATCCATAACATCAAAATGAATATATTCTGCTTTAGATTTATCGAGGTTTAAAACAATCTCTTCAATGTTTGAAAATGTTCCACCTAAAATTGATGGAGATATCTTTATATTCATTATATTTTCTCTAAAACTGAAACAAAAAAAATATCTGATCCACCCATATCTTTAAATTTTAGAGGATTAATGAAATATCCATTTTGTCTTTTTATCATCTTATCTGAATGTATATTGTGTATTTTAATATTTTTATGTTTTTGAATAACTTTATCAATGACATCGATTGTCTCAAATGGATGAAAGGAACACACGACATATGCTAAAAATCCTTGTTTGTTGAGTAATTCTATAGATTTTTCAAGCATTTTTAATTGAGTTTTTTGATGTTTTTTAATTATCGACTGATCAATTTTGACCGTTACATCTGGATTTCTTCTAAATGTTCCTAAAGCGCTACATGGAGCATCCAGTAAAATTGAATTATATTTTTTAGAAAATTTATGTATAAGAAAATCAATTTTTTTAATATTTAGACTTATATTCAATCTTTTAAGATTTTCTTTAAGTTTATCTATTTGTCTTTGAGATTTATCTATTGCAAAAACATTAAATCCTAATGAGCTTAATAATATACTTTTTCCTCCAGGTGCAGCACAAACATCAATTATATTTTTATCAATAAAAAACTTATACACTGATTTGATTACTTCAAAGTTACCTATATCTTGGACAAAGCATTCTTTAAATATTTTTTTTTCTAATTTATACACTCGTTTACCATAGAGAGCATCATTCCTATCAAATAAACTTATTTGATAATTCTTCGGTTTCACAAATAATGATTCATAAATATAATCGCTAATAGATTTACTAGAAAATATTTTATCAAGTATTTTTTTAAAACTTGGATAAATATATTTACCATATTTTATTTCTCTTTTATCTCTTATAATATTTCTTAAAACTCCATTTACTAACTTTTCTTTTTTTAATTTTTTACTTGCTTCAACAGAGTCATTAACTATGGCATGATGCGGTTTATTAGAAAAATAAAATAGTGTCAGACTAATTTTCAAAATAGTTCTGATACTCTTTGGTGTTCTACTGTCAATAAACTTTATGAGTATTTTATTATGATTTTCATAATTTCTGTAATACTCTTGAATTATTAAAAATAAAAAATTTCTTTTTATTATTGGAAAGGTGTCTACAACGTGATCTATACTACTACCTTGCTCAATCTTATTAATTGAATTAAATAAATTTGTAATGTCTGATAATTTAGATATTTTTAGACCCGTCTATTAAAGATTTAACAACACTTGGATCTGCTAATGTTGATGTATCACCTAATTGATCTTCCTCTTTAGATGCTATCTTCCTTAAAATCCTTCTCATTATTTTACCAGATCTTGTCTTGGGTAGGCCCGGTGAAAACTGCAATTTATCTGGTGTTGCTATTGGACCAATCTTCTTTCTGATCCATAGGATAAGTTCTTTTTTTAAATTTTCACTTACTTTAACTCCAGTATTTGTTGTTACATATGCATATATGCCTTGGCCCTTTATATCGTGAGGATAGCCTACTACTGCAGCTTCAGAGACTAATTCATGTTCAACAAACGCACTTTCGATTTCAGCAGTTCCAAGCAAATGTCCAGATACATTTATACAATCATCTACTCTTCCAGTAATCCAATAGAACCCATCTTTGTCTCTTCGACACCCATCTCCAGTAAAATATTTTCCTTTGAATTGACTAAAATAGGTGTCAATAAAACGTTGGTGATCTCCATAAACTGTTCTCATTTGACCGGGCCAACTGTCTAGTATACATAGTTTACCCTCACACTCGCCTTCCAAAATATTTCCATTATCATCAACTATTGCGGCTTCAATTCCAAAATATGGCTGGGTTGCACTTCCTGGTTTAAGCTTTGAAATACCAGGTATTGGTGAAATTAAATGTCCACCAGTCTCTGTCTGCCACCAAGTATCAATCACAGGACATTTGTCTTTACCAACTATCGATGAATACCAATTCCAAGCCTCAGGATTAATTGGCTCACCAACTGTTCCTAAGATTCTCAAAGAACTTAAATCGCACTTTTCAATAAAAGAATTTCCCTCTTTCATTAAAGATCTTAATACAGTTGGCGCAGTGTAAAAAATATTGACTTTATATTTTTCACAAACTTCCCAAAAACGTGAAAAATCAGGATAGTTAGGCACGCCTTCAAATAATAATGTTTTGCCCCCATTTGCTAATGGTCCATAGACTGAATAAGAGTGTCCTGTGATCCAACCTGCATCTGCTGTACACCAGTAGATATCCCCAGGGTGATAATCAAAAGAGTACTTATGTGTAAAAGAGGCATAGACCAAATATCCCCCTGTAGTATGAAGAACTCCTTTTGGCTTACCAGTAGAACCAGATGTATATAAGATGAAAAGAGGATCTTCTGCATTCATTGATACGCATTCACATTGATC
>CENW01143528.1_pt1 | contig 9666 bp, 3 predicted proteins | sample 530241 | NCBI WGS metagenome assembly CENW01 (sample SAMEA2619818, study PRJEB7988) | marine metagenome | isolation source: saline water (ENVO:00002010), including | reverse complement strand
TGCCATTTAAAAACAATATCAGGATTCTAGATATATTTATATTTCCAGTAATCCGTCTATTTTGAGACTATTTGTTGAAGTAAATATTTAATCTCTTCAATGTCCTCTTTCATCTTATCAATTTCTTCTCTCTGACTTACTTTAGCAGATTTCATTCTTTTATATTGAGCATAAGCGTTAGTATCTGTATTAACTACAGCACCTGATTTTTCATCTCTGAAAAGATTTTTATGGTCTTTAATTGGAATCATGCGAGTGCGATTGTTCGTAAATCTTTAAGTCTAGGTGCCTTTGCTTCATTAGTTCCACTAAACACAATTTTAATTTTATATCCAATGAACTCTTCTAAATTATCAACACTAAATTGATATTCTTTAAATTCGTCAACTAAACTTGGAGAAACAAACGCATCTGGTCTTCCAGAATTTTTTGATGCATCAACAACTTTATCACCAAAACCATCACCATCTGTATCTTCCAAATTATCGAAACCAGGAAATGCATTATATGCTAATTCAGTTTCAGATCCATCTGCTCTAACTAACTGATAAAATGCTCTAAAGTCAGCAGATGCATCTCTATATGCAGCAACAATGACCTTGAGAGATGTCGCTGGATTTTTAAGATTAATTTGATTACTTATATAAACTGAAGAATGAGGATCACCAGATGCTTGTTCTGATCTACCATCCTTCACATAATCTAGTATTGGTCGATTTAATCTTGATCTTTCATAAATTATAACACCATTTTGTATGTCAATAACTGGAGACACATTTGGACTTGATGAAGCCATAATACATGAAAAGGTAAATGATCGATTCAAAGGCAAATCTGTTAATCGATTAATTTCATTTATTTCAGAACATAAAAGTCTAGGTGTTGATAATGTATTTTCATTATTAATAGTGACACTTTCAAATCCTTGATCAATAAAGGAAACCTCATTTCCACCAGCACTAGTTCCAGAAACAGTTCTGATTTGATTATACATTCCTACATTGGAATTTGGTAATAAAGTATTGAATTGTGGAATCACTTTATCAAACTGATAGTTTTGTGATGCAAATATATTATCCCCACCAACATTGGATTCATCGACAAAACTAACTTGAGAATCACCTGAAGAGGAAGAACCCCTATTAATACTCAAATAATAACGGTCAATATTTTTAAGTGCATTAACACCTACAGGCATCAAAGCCATGTCATGAGTAGTGTTTATTTTACTTAAATCTAAACCATTTAACTCATATTTTAACGAACGATCACCTGTATTATGTGTTCTTGGTATTGTTCCATCTACACCTCTAGTTCCAATTCCAAGTTGGTTTGTACCAATACTATCATAGTAAATAATTTCACTATTAATCTTAACAAATCCCTGAGTTGTTGATATTCCAGCAAATGTTGCAAATTCTGATGTGCTTGCAACTGATATTACTTGATCATCGACTGCAAGAGAATCTGTTAGCAATACTGAAGTTGTGTCTGGTTCTATATCAGCAAGAGTTACAAAGTTATTGTCAGCTTGCATACCATGATTAAAATGATTTACTTCAATAACATTTCCTTCATACTTATCATCATAAATCGCAGATGAAAGTATGGTCGTAGTTGCTAATGATACTTGAGAACCACCATCTGTTACAACTAATGGTTGACCAGTTGTAAATTCTTCACCTTGTACATTTTTAAGATAGAGTGTACTCTTACCACTAGTTGCTGTCACACTGATTAATGCATCTGAACCTTTAATTACATTACTTGTTGTAATACCAAGAACATCACCAATAACATATCCTGCACCACCTGTATTAGATGAAATCGCAGCGGATGATACTTTACCAGAACTATCTGTTTGAATAGTAGCAGTCATTCCACTTCCGTTACCAGTGATATTATACAAAGGAACTGCAGTATATGTTTGACTTGCTGCAAATCCTTGTCCTGCATTTGTTACCGCAAGTGTGGATATAGGACCACCCACATTCTCAATATATCCTTGAATTGCAGTTGCTGTTGTTGCATCACTTACTTTAACACCATTTGTGAGTAATCCGTCAGTGTCAGTTGTAGTTGTAATACCAACTTTTAATTTTCTTGGTAATGTTTTAATTGCATTAGGCAATAATCTTTCGATATTACCAGTTCCAGTTTCCATCTTGGAATTGTAGAAAAATACAGTTCCTTCATCTTCAATAAATGATGCTTTATAAAGTTGGAATTTTAAATCTTCATATTGGCTAGCAGTCCATACTGAACCATTTTGTGATTTGAATAAACTACCACCAAGATATTGACGAGTTACGATAACCGATTCCGCATCAGGTAAACTTTGTGTATTTACAGTTCGATCACCCATACGAGATATCCATACCTCATATTCAATTGATTGTTGTACTCCAAGAACTAATGCATACTCTGTATCTGGTTCTAGATATATCGGTGATGGGAATGTTACTCTAGTTGCAACTTCTCCATTACTTGAAACATTAACATCAACAGGATTTATCACAACACGAGCAAAATCTTGAACTAATTGAGTTGTAGGTGTTCCTAATTCGGTTGTTCTTATTTCAACTGAAATATTTTCATTTGGATCTTTTCTTGCAAAGAATAAATCAACTGAAGTTAAAAATGCACCATCCTCGTCAACTTTAAATGTTTGTGATAGAGGGTCAATTCCTTGATACTGTTTACCACTATAATAGTTGTACGGAGATTTCTTCTTCTTCTTCTGTTGCCTCTTCTTTTTCTGCATAGCTTGGACTTTTTTAGGTCCTGTGGTCTTCACATATCCACCTTTAAACCTAGAGTATCTGGAATCAAAATTAGCCATCAAACTCTTTTTGGCTATCTTATACTTACTGCCACCAGATTTTTTATAAAATACAGGAGGTGGAACTCGAACAGTTATATTTGTAGATTGAATTGTATTGACCTTTCCATTTGTGACATATTCAGTAGCAGCCTCTGATAACAATATACTTCCTTCTGCTTCGGCAGTGTTTATAGTGGATTCAGATGTTAATTTAAAAGTACTAGTTCCAACTTTAAATCTTAAACTTGGAGCAGGTATTTTAAGAGGATCTTCAAAGAAGAATGAACCATATAAATCTCCATAAGTATCAGCAACCAATCTAACATTAGTGACTGTTGCTTGTGCATTACTACTTTTTCCTAGAAGTGTAATTGTGCCAGTTGTAGGAATATAACCATAAAAACTACCTTTTGCTTCATCGGCAAGAGCATTTATATCAATATTCAATACAGTTGAAGAGGCAGAATATACACTTCCTAAACTAAGTGATGTGTCATATGGGTTTGCATTAAATGTTAAAGATGGTGCATTAATATCTCCAGCTTTATGATCTGGTTGAGATATTCTAAATATAGCAACTCTTTGACCATCTTTTAGTGCCTCAACTGTTTCACCTTTGGTAAATATACCATTTACCATAGATATTTCTAATAATTTGGGAATTAAATTAATCCCACTTGTATAATCAAAAAATGGATAAAATCTTGTAACTGGTCTAAGTCCGTCTGCACTAAATCCAACGTTACGAGACCTTATATGATCATCAGGTTTTGAACTAATTTGTTTTTTCTCAACGTAAGTTTTAGCAACTTTACCTGTTATTGTTTTACTACCACCAGATACCTCTATATTTCTTACCCATGTATCATTCGCAGGATCTAATTTTACGGTTCCAATAAACCCAGTTAAATTAAATGGGTTAACATTTTCTACTCTTGAAGCAAGTGGATTACCTATCCAAGATACTTCTTCATAATCTAAAGTTATTAAATCACCAGTTTTTTTACAATTTGAATCTAAAAGTGGTAAATCTGTAGAAAAATCAGCAGTAGCGATATTAATAGATGGGTCTAATGCTAGTTGTGGTTTTAATGACCAAAAATTAGTTGTAGATTCTAATTCTTGTTTGTCAGTATCAACAGTGACGTTGCAATCAACGTCGTCAATATTAATTAAATTAGTATTTTTAAAATCATCTACAAAAAATCCAGTTTTAAATCTTGATAAACCATCAGCATCTTGGATCTGAAGTGTTTTTGTATCTAATTCTAATAGACTTAGAGATGATGTAACTTCTAAATTTTCAATTCTATCTTCTAACTTACTTATGTCTTTCATAGTAAATCTTACATTATCTTCTATGATAACTTTTGCATCATCTGGATCATAAAGATATGCAGGTAATTCTATAGTTGCTAACACCATAGCATTATCAAGAACAGATATGGGAGTTGGGTTAGTTGAAGATTCACCTGTTATTATAACTATATCTCCATTAGAATCTAAGACTACTTTGTCAATTCTTGGGAGATAAAAATTATATCCAATAATTGAACTCTCATTAGGAGTTACAATAGAAGTTGGATTAGAAGAATTGTTAAAACTTCTATTTGCAAATGCAAACGGAGATCCTGTTCCACCATATGCACCAACTCTTGGTCTGAAATCAATTGTATCAGTAGATCTTAATCCATCTTTTAAATGTGGAATATCTTTTCCAAATCTCTCTTCAGGGTAGGAAGCAACTGTATAGAAATCACCTCTATCACTAGATGGAACATCATATCTATCGTAAACTATTAAAAGTTTTCTAGATGCTGGTGGAAAATCTTTTCTTCTTACGATTCTAGAATAGTCATAAAACTCTTCTCTCTGACCTTTATCTAATTTATATCTATTTGTAATATTTAAATTATTGCCAAATGTTATATCTTGTAGGGTGGTTGTAATATTTGATTCTTCAAAAGTAATTATTTCACCAATACTAAATGCGTTTGATGATAAAACTGATATCTCAACTTCAGTTGCTGAATTTCTACCAACAATTTGTGCAACTGCTCCAGTATCAGAACCAACTATTTTTTCCCCTAATATTGATTCCGTATTCAATGATAATCCAGATGGGAAAGTAAATACATCTAAAGTAGGTGATAATGTATTGAGTGATTCATAAACACCTATGACTTTTACTGCATCTGGCACGTTTAATGATATTTCCTTATCTTCAACACGAAGACCATAATTTTTGCTTATCTCCATTCCAGTCAAAGCGGTATTAATTCCAACTGCTGTTTTTTCAACAGTAATTTTTTGACTTCTTATATAATTTTTCTGTTTACTCTTTAAAGATTCTTTTTTAAGAGTTGAACTTACAACAACATTAGATTGACTAGTTCTTAATCCATTGATAGTAACTGTTTGCCCATCAGAACTTAAAACAAATTGATCTGAAGTTAATTGTTCAATCGCACCATCACTATAATGAATTGAATATCTTTCCTCATCAAAACTTTCATAAAATGCACTTGATATACCACTTGCAGATAAATCAAAAGTTAGAACACCAGAACCATCGGTGCTTTCAGCAGTAATATTTTTTCCGACTAGTAATGTAGCAGTCGATAAATCAATATCTGAAACATTTTTATTATCTATCTCTGTATATAATCCTCTACTATCTTCTAAATTAATGTTCGGCACACCAAAAGCAAAAGTGGTGCTTATTTTAGTAGTATTTAAAGCTCCATTACATATATCTGTTGTAATACCTGTTACACTTGGAACTGCAGAAAGAGTAACACTTAATCCATCTGATGATACTGTTTCTATACGATTAAATCTTTCAACTGTTTCTCCTGATGGAGTATATCTTAATATTGTTCCAGTGCTAACTCCAACAAAATTATAAGCACCGTTTGTTGTCGCACCTGCACCAGTAATAGTAATTTGATCAGAATTACTGAAAGAAGGTCCTATTACTCTCTGAAGAACAGTATCAGCAACAAAATCAGTAGCATACCCAGCTAAGGAAGAGGTGCCTTGATAAACTGACTTTACATCTTGAATACCAAAAGTTTTAACCGTTCTTATTGATCTAACAAAAGAAGTGTCTTCATTTATGATTAATTGTTCACCTGCCATAAACTGACCTGTAATTTCACTTAGATGAAGAGTGTTACCTCCACTTGAAACGATAGCAACATATCCTGTAGCACCACTGCTAACACCCCTTACAAAGGATGTATTTGGCACCTCAGAGTTAGTAACAACTTGATTTAATATAATTTTTGTAAATATTTGAACATCAAATAAATGCAGATCCCACTGTGTTGAATCGTCAAAATATGATGCATCAGAGACAGCAAATGAATATACTCTTGCTCTTCCTATCAAATCCCCTGTTTTTGCACTATTTGATGCTGTTCTTTTATTAGTTAATTCTACAAAAACACTATCATCATTAATATTTGGAGCTGGTACACCAAATACATTATTAACTTTAAAAACAGTTCCCATTTGATATGGAACTAAAGCTGAATCAACTACTTGCTTATCTCTTGGTTTAACATTATCAATAAGTTGAGATGATTCAAGTTGAATATCATAACCTTTGACGTATGCTTTACCAGATGATACTTTTACACACAATAAATCATCATCAGGTATATTACCTTGCTGAGTTATCTCATTTGATCTATAAACACCATCTCCTGTAATACCATCATTAAGAGTATTAAAAACATCAACTTCAAATTCATCTAAACTATAATTACCAGATTCTTCAAATGTTCTTTTTGCAAAATAATCTTTTATTAAGTTGTAATCAGTTTTATCTGCTGTGAGTTTTATTGTTCCTTCATCTAATCTAATTAATTCAACAAAATTTGTATCATTAAAATCAGTTAGTCCCTTTTTAGTTAAAGTTGTTTTTATTTTTAATCTATCAGCACCTGGTGCAGCATAATTTGAAAATCCTCTAGCATTATCATATAATGAATCATCATCTTTTGCTGATGTTAATTGTTCATCAATATTCAGTCCAACTCGGTATGAAGGTTCATTATCATATGGATCTAAAACAATTTTTTCACTATTGACCTGAATAAAATTACCCCTAATAAAATAAACACCTTCTGATATACCAACAGCAGATCCAACTCTAAAAGCATCATCACTCTCTATCAAATTTAATACAGACTCTCCTGCATTTACGATGGTATTTCCATATGAAAATGTTTCTTGTACTATTAAATTTTCACCTTCTGCTAAACCATTTGTTGAATTATCATCACCTGACTCTAAAAATTTTACATATATTGTGAGATTAGTGAGATCTGCATTATCTTCTGGATACTCAAAATTATCAATTGATAATATGTTACCAGTTATTTCACCTTTAAGTCTTAATCCTATAAGTTCATTAAGATATAAAGTAACAGGTGTTCCTAAATGCTCTTCCTCTATTTTCAATGAGTAATATTCTTGATCATATGCTATACCACCAGGTATGACCATCGAACCCTCTTTGAACATGTGAGTTCCAAATGATTCAACTTGATTTTGAAGAATTGATTGTAAAGTGCTTAATTCTCTAGCTTGAACTGGAAAACCAGGTTTAAATAAGACTTTATAAAATTGATCACTTTTATCATAATCATCATAGTAAGGACTAATATTTAAATTTGTTTTTTGAGCCATTTCTTAAAATTCCAAGATGATTTTGATGTCTTCTTTTTGTCTAGAGTTTCTAGTGATTAAAGGTCTGTTATCTAAGTAAATTACTTCACCCGACTTTTTATTTATCTCAGGATTAGCAAGACCATTTGTAAAGTTAACTCCTAATGAAATAACTTTATTACCAGTTGGATTTGTACTAATACCACTAAAATTTTGATCTACTGATGCAGAAAAACCACTTGTTGGAGCAATAATTTTATCAGCACTAGAGGCAAAATTTAACATTTTAGAGTTTGTAGTAACACCAACATAATCTGTTTGATCTCCTGTTGTTTGATTGAATACTAAAGATCTATCTTGATAATATTTAACAACATTAGTATCAGTATCGTAAGAAACAATATAACCTGATGCTGTTCCTCCAGTTACTGTTTGCTCTATTTTTTCACCAATAGTAGGTGTCCCTGTTGGAGAAATAACTTTAATTGCATTCACAGAAGAAAATTGATTTTCAGTAAAAACTGCAGTTGACCCTATTGATGTTGGATTTTTTATAATGCTTATTTGAGCAAATTTTGTATCTGTTGGAAAATCTTTTGTTGAATCATCAAATCTTGCAAAAATTAAAAGTTTATCAGTTCCTAATTCTTTATATAAATCAAATCCATGCCCTCTTGATGGAGGTATAATAGGAACTAATTTTGCTCTTGTTGTTGGATTACCTAAACTTCCGAGATCAACTATACCATAGGTATATCCTTGACCACCTGATGAAACATTAGTTTTAGTTATTTTACCCTCACTATCAGTGTCTATAACAACTTTTGCTCCAGTTCCATCTCCAATAATATCAACTTCAACTCCAGATTGATTTTGAGTATATCCAAATCCTTGTTTATCAATATATACTTTTCTTATTTGATTATTATTTACAGTTGAATCACCATTTTCTCTAACTGACTGTATTTGAGTGGTTGTTGCAGTAGGCCAATTACTAGGAACTGAAATATATTCGGTAGAATCAAATTTAATTATATCACTTGGTGGAACTGTAAATAAGTATTTCCAGATATATCCATCACCACTTTCACCTGCTCTAGATGGTTCAAGATCAGTAAATACTGGTTCATCTTGTGATGCATTACCTGTTGTGCTAATTCCACTTGAACCATTATCAATACAAATATATACATCAAAATTTTGATTCATCACATAATAACTTGCGTCATATAACCTTGAAGAACTTGTAACAGGTGATGGATTCTTCAAACTATAATCATGACGATACATTTCATATTTTGTTCCTTGAGTCCAATTTCTTCTGCTTATTAATCTTCTTGTATTATCTGATGTTACCTTTTTACCAAAAATTGTAGTATCACCAATATGATTAGTGTAATTAAAATTATCTATTGGATTGGGAGTTTCTGTATTCCAGTCTGAACTTCTACCAAAACCCACCACAGGTGAAGTTGGATTAGCAAGTCCAACCACAACATAATATGAATTTGTAGAGTCATCTATTGTCTCTACAAAATTATTTGCATTTAATATTCTAAATTGATCAGTTACAATAGCAGCCATATCTTCAGCTTTTTTCTATATTTATACTAGCCAAGATCCTTTCTTAAAGCACCAGAGTCTCTAAGTCCAAAATCTCTTCTTTGAATTGTTGGATAAGATGAGATGCCTGAGTAATGAATATTACCTGTAACACCTATTGATATAGGATTTGAGGATCTATTGAAATTGGTTAATCGACCCCATGAAAATCCACCAATTGCAGTTCCCAATCCCACTGAAGTATCTATACCAGTAGTATTTACTCCAGTCATGATATTACATGTTATAATACCGACTCCTTCATTAAATGCATCTACAAAGTAAATGTTATCAACACAAGTTGTACCTGTGGCAACAACTGCACCATCACTGTAAACAGAGGTTACACCATGTCCAACCTGAGTGTCAAAGACATAGATTGGATATCCAACCTTCAAATCAGTTAGAGTTGCAGATGGATTTCCAGAACCTGCTCCTAAATTAGCATTTAATGTAAATTTAAGTGCTAGGGGATTTCCATTTATACCATCTGTCACTCCCACACCTATGATGTCACCATCAAATCCCTCAATAGTTGATATTAAATCAACATCCTCTTTCTT
>CENW01146975.1_pt1 | contig 9707 bp, 8 predicted proteins | sample 530241 | NCBI WGS metagenome assembly CENW01 (sample SAMEA2619818, study PRJEB7988) | marine metagenome | isolation source: saline water (ENVO:00002010), including | reverse complement strand
GAGGATCTTCAATCCACTGCTCTACCAACTGAGCTATCCCGGCTAAAGGTTATATAAACCAACAATGAATAGATTATACGTATCTAATCTATTCATTGTCAATTTATAAATTAATTTTTCACTACAATTTCATCATCTTCATTCAATTGAATTTTAATTGTACGTGTTTTACTTGTCATAGGAGTTTTTAATAAGTTTTCTGAGATTAAATCTTCAACATATTTAGTAACTAAACGTCTTAATGGACGAGCACCAAAAATTGGATTATACCCTTCTCGACTAAGCTTTGCTTTAACTTTATCATCAACAATTAAGTTAATTTGTTTCGGCTCAACTCGTTTTGCAACCTCTCTCACCATAATGTCACAAATTTTACGTAACTCTTCAGGTTTTAATGGTTGGAAAACAATGATGTCATCTAGACGATTTAAAAATTCAGGTAAGAACATCGTACTTAATCGCTCTAGAACCGCTCCTTTTAAATTACTTGAAGTATCCTTATCATCTTTGCTTGAATTTTTCGTTTTTGAACTTTCAATTTCTTTCTCTAAAGCATCATATTCTTTTAAATTACGGAAAGATTTTTCAAACTCAACACGTAATTGATCTTTAATATCAACCAAGAAGTTTTCAGTAATTGGAGATTTTAAGAACTTAATTGCACCTGCGTAATCATCTTCATAAACTGTATAATTCGAATCTTCAGCAAGCTCTGTTGTTTGTTCTTCAACAACTTCTTCAATTTCATCTAATCCTTTATTTGCACGTTCAGCTTTAATAATTTGTTGGATTTCATCTGCTGCAGCATTGGAAGTCATAATAATTACAGTGTTTTCAAAAGGAATAAGACGTTTTTGACTGTCTGTTAAACGTCCATCTTCTAAAATTTGTAATAAAATATTTAAAATATCGGGGTGTGCTTTTTCAACTTCATCAAATAAAACAACTGAATATGGTTTACGACGAACAGCGTCCGTTAGTTGACCACCATCATCATAACCTACGTAACCCGGTGGTGAACCAATTAAACGGGAAACAGTAAATTTTTCCATAAATTCTGACATATCGAATCTATGCATATCAGATTCACCACCAAACATACTAACTGCTAACGCTTTTGTAACTTCTGTTTTTCCAACTCCAGTTGGTCCACAGAACATAAAACTAGCAATAGGTCGATTAGGATTTTGAATACCTAAACGAGAACGACGAATAGCTTTTGCAATGGCAGAAATACCTTCTTCTTGACCAATTACACGTTTGTGTAATGTAGCTTCTAAGTTTGCTAATTTTTGTGATTCATCACTAGAGATTGATTGCATTGGAATACCAGTCATATCTGCTAATAACTCTCGAATTTCCTTCTGGGTAATCCTTTTCTTTAACCCTGTGAAATCTCCTAATTTACGAGCACGTTTAATTAACTCTGGGTCATCCAGATTGGATAAGAATTCACGCCCTGTTTCCGTTGAAAAATACCCTAATAAATTATAAATTGTTGTCAATTCAGAATCTGTAACTGAAACTTCAGAACTATATTTCAAACTTTCAACAATCCCTTTGCGTAAAATTGGTTTCAATTCACCTAAGAAATCTCTAAAAACTTCAATACGTTTTTCTTCTAATTCACTTAAAACATCAAATGTTTCTTCATAAGATTCAACGTCATTTGGACAAAAATCTTGCGATACTGAGAATAACAAAGGGTTTTTTCCAACATTTTTTCTAATCTTAGATATATAAGAATCCATATTTGCTTGCTGAATAACAACTGCTAAATCTGCAAAATATTTCTCCTTAAATGGTTCAGTTAAAAAATTGAATTCTTCACCTTCTAACCATTCACCAAATAAGAATAGAGAAACTCTATAAACACTTAAATTTGGTTGTCGCCCTTCATTAATGTCAGTTGCAATCTCGTTATAAATTTCAAAATTTTTCCCTGGTGATAAATTATTAATCTTTTCAACAGTTTTTGTAATTGCTCTGGGTTTACTTGATGAAAATAATAATTCATCAACTCGTTTTAATACTGACATTCGCATTTTATCAAATAAACTTTGCGAGATTGGTGATAGTAATGGTTTCGAGTCTTCTGGAATAGTTAATGGTGATTCAATCCAACGTAATAAGAAATTACGATAAGCATTTTCAATTTCTTGGAAAACAAATTCTGAAGCAATATCGCCACGTCTAAAGGCCTCAATACGTAGAGTACCAATATTATTTAAACCAGCATTTACAAGTGAAGAAATAACTGAACCCTCTGTTACATTGGTTAAACGAATAACTTCTTTAGCGGCAGCTCTATCAATTAAGTCAATAGCTTTATCTGGTAAAAATCTATCATAAATATAACGTGATGATAAATCAGCCGATAAACGTAATGCTCCCGGTAAAATTTCAACATTATGGAAAGCTTCCAAACTTGGTCTTAAACCATAAAGAATTTTAACAGTTTCATCGATTGTTGGTTCATTTACTTTAATTGGTTGAAATCTTCGATTTAATGCGGGATCTTTTTCAATTCGTTGATATTCTTTGGTTGTTGTTGCACCAATACATTGAAATCCACTACGTGATAACACAGGTTTTAAAATGTTTGCGGCATCTAATGAACCCTCCGCAGATCCTGTTCCCCCAATATTATGAATTTCATCAATAAAAATGATAATGTTTGGTTGTGCTAAGACTTCATCAAGAACACGTTGAAAACGTAATTCAAATTCTCCACGATATCTTGAACCAGCAACGATTCTAGCTAAATCCAAACTTACAATACTTCTTCCCTCTAAAACAAAAGGAACTAAATTATTAACAATTTTACTTGCAAACAATTCAATAATTGCTGTTTTTCCTACACCTGCATCTCCCACTAAGACGGGGTTATTTTTTTGACGACGTACTAAGATTTCCATCATTTCTAATAATTCACGTTCACGTCCAAAACATTCTTCCAACTGACCTTGTCTTGCTAAAAGTGTAATATCAGTTCCATAAATTTCTAATGCAGGTCCTTTTTCTTCATCATCATATTCATAATCATCGAAATCATCAATCAAATTGATAATCAATTCTTCGTTAAATTCGCTATTAAGATAATCGACACTCATTTTTTAATAAATTTTGTATTATTTACAAAAATTGAATCTTATATAATTCTTCTTTAGGTAATGTAGAATTAAATTTCAACATTAAAATCTTGTTTTAAGTTTTCTATTAATTGTTTCATTTGTTGATCAACTTCTTGAGTTGTTAATGTTCGCTCTTCTGATTGAAATTCTACTCGAACCCCTAAATTTAATTTTTCTAAGGAAATTGAATCAAAGTAAATATCAAAGAAACTAATAGATTTTAAATTAGTAGTACCTTCTTTAATTGTTTTTTTCAATAAAGATAAATCGTTTTTCTTATCTATGCTAAATGATAAATCACGCACTACAGAGGGGTATTTGGAATATTCAACGTAAGTATTAATACCTTTTTTCATTCTCCAATTTTTGAAATAATTTAAATTAAATTCAAAAATATAAACCGAAGATTTTAACCCACGGAATTCTTCAATCATTGGAGTAACCTCCCCAAATGTTCCAAGTATTCTATCATTTATTTTAAAATGAATTGAACGTGTTGGATGAAAATAAGAAGTTTTATTTGTAATTTCTTCAGTTTCGAGATTTTCATAACCAAAACTTTGAAGGAATAATTCTAAAAATCCTTTTACAACAAACCAATTTAAATTTTTTTGTTTATTGCCTTTTAGTAAATCTGCTTGAAAAATCCCTGCAATTTTATCTTGTTCTATTATTTGGTTATTGGCAAATTTAAACACTCTTCCAATTTCAAAAAAATTACAGTTATTAAATCCTGATTTTAAATTTAAGTTTAATACTTCAAATAATTTAGGAAATAGACTGCTTCGTAAGTCATTGATTTCACTATTCAAAGGATTTTCTAAATGAATGGAAAAATCATCCGTTTTACTAATTCCACTAACTAAAGAATTAGTAAAAATTTCATTGAATCCATAATTAATAAAAAAATTACAAATAAATTTATAATTATTTAATTTTCGTGGATTATAGGTTAATTCTTTTTTAGGTAAAATTTCTTGAAAATTCTTATAACCAATAAAGCGGCTATATTCTTCTATAAGATCAATTTGTCTTGCTAAATCTTTACGAAAATTAAAGATTTGAATATAAAAAAATCCTTTAGTTTCACCAATAATTCTTAACCCAGCTTTTTTAAACGTATCATAATCGAAAGTTTTAACAGCCAATACTTTTTTAATTAATATTTTACTAAGAGGGATAATCTTTGTTTCTATATTTTCATTAAAAATATTTGAAACACTGTAAATTTCCTTAATAATTAGATTTTCATTATAAAGTTCAATCAAAGTTAATAAACGTTTGAAAGAAGTTTGAAAATTCTCAATAAACATACTACGTAAATGTTTAAATGATAATTGGGTATTAATTGTTTTTAAATCTAAAATATTTTCATGAATATCATAAAAAAAGCCTTCTAATGAAAGAGTATTTTTATTAGTTACATCTTCAATGAAATTAAGCACTCCTAATACACAAATGATTTGATTCTCTTTATCTTTTAAAAGAATACTGCCTGAAGGAATTTCTGTCCCATTAAACTTTGTGTTTTCAACTGAACGTTCAATTTCATAGCCTTGGTGATTCTCTTTGAAAAGACTAGAAGTTATTGTTGAGCCATACTCTAAAATAATTAAATTTAAAAAATCATCTAAATTATTAAAGCTCTCTAACCCCCTATTTTGTAATTTTTGTTGAATCCATAATGGAGATTTTTTAACAAAACAATTTTCTAATTCGAATTTATATACTAATATATGATTTAGACTCGATTCAATTTGTTTTACTATTTGTTTTGAATGTTTTTTATTGTGTTGATTTAATATAAAAGAATAGTTTGGTTGTAAAACTTTCCAAATTTTATAAACTTCTAACATGAAAATTGTAGACATTTCATGTAAAAATAATTTTTCATTTAATAGATCTTGCCGATTTGATGGAATTTCTATAAGTAGACGAATGTCATTTAAAAATTTATTCGTCATTACTGATTCTTCAAAGATATCATCAACTTCAAAGCCAATCAAATTCAACTTGTCAATAATTTCTGTGATTTTTAGATCTTTTAATTTTGCTTGTTTATTTAAATAATATAGAGAATATTCCATTTATTTATTTCGTTAATTCTTTTAGTTTTAAAAATTTAATGGACTTTCAGTAAAGAAAAGACCCGTTTCTTTTGAATATGAATTCATAAAATTTAAAAAATCAAACCATTCTTTCTCATTCTTAAAGATAAAAATACTTTTAAGGAGAAAAGGTTTTCCATTTTTAAAGATTGTCATAATTTCAGTTGTAATTACTTCTTTATTATCCCACAATAAGTACATAGAGTTAAAATTTTGAAATTCTACAAGGTTAAAAACATCGGGGTAGATAAATAAAAAAGTTGCTGTACCTGTCTTTCCATTTATTGATTTTGTTAATTTAATAATTGGAAGACTGGTTTCTTTTTTTCCTTTAATAAATTGAATTTCAACAGACATTCTTTTTTAAAAAATATTTTGTAAGCTGGGATGGGAGGACTCGAACCTACGAATGACAGAGTCAAAGTCTGTTGCCTTACCACTTGGCGACACCCCAATTTTAAAGACTGAAAATTCTTTTAAAAAAATAAAAAAAGATTTGGGCAAGGGAGGATTCGAACCTCCGACACCGTAGTTCGTAGCCACGTGCTCTAGCCTCTGAGCTACACGCCCTTTTACAATCATTATATAACTAATAAATAAATAATTTCAATTTTATATTAAAATTTTATCATTATGGCAAAAAAACTTACACGAAAAACTTTTTCTTTATTTAAAAATTTAGAAGAAAATGTTCAAGCTATTAAAGATATTGATCACGCCGTTAGTATAACGTTGGGTCCAACAGGTAAAAATGCAATTTCTACCTTAATGGGAACTAATAAGAAATTAGGTCCTGAATTAAAAATTATGACTTCTGGTTCAAAACTTATTAAAGTTTTAGAATTTCCTCAAAATTCAGCTAATGTTATTGTTGAATTAATTCAACAAGCTGCTAGCAGAACTTTTAGTATTTCTGGTGATGGATCAACAACAACAATTATTTTTTCTTGTCAATTATTAAAAACATCATTGAAATTTCTATTAAATGGATACAACGGTATTTTCCTAAGTAATGGATTAAGAAAATTATCACATTTTTTAATGGATAAGATTGTTGAATTATCAGTGCCTGTTTCTAAAAAAGAAGACTTAGTTGGTGTTTTAAGAACTGCACTAGGACGTAAAATAAATAAAGAATTATTTGATTTATTACTGCAATCAGTTGACCAAGTTAGTCGTGATGGATTAATTCTAGTCGAAGAAAATGTATCTACAGAAAATGAAATTGATATTGTTCAAGGTGTAGAACTTGATCGTGGTTTTGCATCATCATATTTTGTAAATGATGTTAAAAATTTTGAAGTTGTTTATGATAACCCATATGTTCTTATAACTAATAAAGCAATAAATTCTGTTAATCAAATCAAAGATATTATTGATTTTGTGAAACAGAATAACAGGCCTTTAGTTATTGTGGCCGAAGAAATTAATAAAGATGTTATTTCAACATTAGTATTAAATAATATTCAAAAAAAAGTAAAAGTAGTAGTTGTACGTTACGCAGCAATTAAATTTATGAAAACTGGTATTTTAGAAGATTTATCAACACTTACGCATTCAAACTATTCATTATCAGAATTAAAAGAAAATAATTTTCCTTTAACAATTGATGATTTAGGTCAAGCGGAAAAAGTAATTGTTAAAAAAGATAAAACTACATTTGTTATTTCCAAGTTTGCTAAATTAATTGCGAAAAGACGAATTAATGAATTAAACCGTGAATTATTAACAAGTGAATCAGAATACGAAAAGCAATTATTTAAAACTCGAATTGCTAGACTTTCAGGTCAAATTTCAAAAATTAAAATTGGATTATCTAATCAATATGAAATTGAAGAACAAAGACAAAAAGTCGAAAATGCAATGAATACAATTAAATCTTCTTTAGAAGAGGGTATTTTACCTGGTGGAGGATCTGGTTACCTTTCATTAAAAAATGATATTGCAAATTGGAGTTCAGTTAATTTAATTGGAGATGAATTTTTTGCAAGCCAAATTGTTATGGATGCATTATCTAGGCCATTTAAAGAATTATTTGCGAATGCAAACACGGACCGTTATAAAATTTCTGAAAAATTATTGGAATTGGGTTATCCGTTTGGATATGATTTAGATCAACAAATAATTGTTAATACCTTAGAACATGGGTTGGTAGATTCTTCAAAATCTGTTCGTGCAATTATTTGGAATTCAATAAGTGTAATTTCTACAATGATTACGAGTGATTAATAATAAGTAATTACTTCTAAAAACTTTAGAAGTAATTATTAAATTTATTTGCTTTCATTTAACATTTTATAAATTAAATGGCGCACTGTATCTGTAGGATAAGCACCATGATTGATGTATTTGTGTAAAGCTTGCTTATCAAAATTGATTATTTTTTTTAATGGATCATAATATCCTAAATCAACAATTGCTCGGCCATCACGTTTTGCCAGATTTTCCATTAAAACTAAACGGTAAAATGGTTTGCGTATACGTCCAGCTCTTTTTAATCTAATCTTTAACATAATAAAATTAAGTAATAACTAATCCTAATTATAAACTAATTTATTATTTCAGACCAGTGTTAGAAATGAAATCCGCTCTTATGAATTATTACAGAAAGAATTATGTTACCGTTTCCAATTGTTCTAGAATTATAATTAATTGATTTGTAGCTTTAACACAAAAATAGATAAGTGAATTTAATGATTCAAGAGCGATTATTCCTGAAATTTCAACTGAAGATCTTTCAAATTTAATTGTTGGTAAAATTTTTGACCAAAATGCAAAATAAGGTCCTGTTAATACATGAAAAACTGAAAAAGGCCATACATAAGGATTAATCATAGGAAGCCATTCAAAAGTCATTTTTGAATAACATAAGACCTTATAAAATTTTATAAGAATATAAAGATATGAAACAGCATTTAAAAGAAATACCGCTAGTGAATGAAAAATACTATTACTTAAATTATTGTGTGGATTAAAAAACCCTAAAACAAATGAATATCTTTCAGAAGTAGCGAATAGATTTAAATTATTAAAAATATTAGAAACAACCATTGTCTTTTTTTTTAGAATAATAAACGAAAATATACTATTAAATTAATAGTATATTTTACCACCACCCCATTTTTCTGCAACAATTTTCGGTTGAACTAGGATATGTCCTGCAATTGCATATAAATCATCTTCAGTTAAACTACGCATCTTAGGGAAAATATCAGCGCTTTTAATACTTGGGTGAATTTCTGCAATAGATTCTAATCCATCAAAAGTTGTAGGATTTTTCATATAATCAACTAAACCTTCAATTGTATTTCGTGTTGGGGTTGCTAAACTTAACGCTTCTGTATCTAAACCAACGTTTGGGTTAGTTTTTGTGATCCCACCCGTGTGACACACACTACAAGTACTTAAGAATAAACGTTTACCACGTTTTACTTGTTCTGGAGTTACTGTAACAGATTTGTTTGACGATAAAGCAACCGTACGAGTTGCATCATCAAGTTCAATAGCAAGAGAAGAAGAAATTACAAAGCTAAAAGCTGTTGCAAATCCAATAATTGCTGTAAGGCTAGATTTTAAAAATTTTTTCATAAAAATTAATATTGTTTATTAACAAAATGTTTATTAATTATGTACCACAATAGTATATTATAGGATATTTATATAACAAAATCTATACTTTGTTATCTATTTTTACCTTTTATATTTTGACTTTATAATAAACTTTTCAAATACCTTTATAATATGACTAATGTCAATTAAATTTTGCCTTTAAAACTTAAATTTAAACGTGCCTTTTAGTAATATTAATTATGAATGATAAAAAAGAACAAACTAATTTTGAAATTAATCAAGTTATTAATCAACCATATAAATATGGCTTTCAAACTGAGGTTGAGATGGAAAAATTTCCACCCGGTTTAAATGAAGACATTATTAGATTAATTTCAGAAAAAAAAGATGAACCTGAATATTTATTGAATTTTCGTTTAAAAGCTTATCGAAAGTGGAAAAAAATGAATTTCCCAGAATGGGCGAATTTAGACATTAAGTCGATAGATTATGATGATATAACTTATTATTCGGTTCCAAAAACAAAAAAGAAATTAGAATCTTTAGATGATGTTGATCCTGAGATTTTAAAAACTTTTGAAAAATTAGGTATTTCCCTTGATGAACAAAAAAAATTATCGAATGTAGCGGTTGATGCTGTTTTTGACAGCGTGTCTATTGGAACAACTTACAAAGAAAAATTAGCAAAATCTGGTGTAATTTTTTGTTCTATTTCTGAAGCTATTGAATTTTATCCTGACTTAGTTCAAAAATTTTTAGGAACAGTTATTTCATCAGGTGATAATTTTTTTGCTTCTTTAAATTCTGCTGTTTTTAGTGATGGTTCATTTTGTTATATTCCTCAAAATGTGGACTGTCCTTTAGAATTATCCACTTATTTCAGGATTAATGATAA
>CENW01093462.1_pt1 | contig 9770 bp, 15 predicted proteins | sample 530241 | NCBI WGS metagenome assembly CENW01 (sample SAMEA2619818, study PRJEB7988) | marine metagenome | isolation source: saline water (ENVO:00002010), including | reverse complement strand
CAAACATATGGCTAATAGAGAAAGACTTCTAAAAGAAGGCAAAGTCATTTTACCAAAATAGATTGACTTTTGTTTTAGTTTGTCATATACTGTATAGACAATAGGCAGTAAGAGGCAAAACTATGACAATGCATTTAGTACGTGGTATGACTACCACAAACTTTAAAAAAAGAAAAACTAAGAACAAGAGCAAAAAACAATTAGAGGCTGATGCGAAACACGAAAAGTGGTTACGTAAAATGAACGCACATCCAGATCAGATAAAGGAAAACAAGAAGAAAAATGCTGGTGTTTCTATTCGTAGTATCCCTGATTATAGCAGTAACGGTAATACTATCCCTACTAGTGATGTTATTCCTGGAGGATCAACAGCCCCCGCCGAAAGACAGATTTACTCAGGCGAAAGAAGATTATTGGGCGTCGCGATAATGCATAAGAGCAATATGGTTCCTGTATTTGACAGTAAAGATGCAAAAGACATCGCTAGAATGCGTAGAAATTAACTGAGTTTATAACTTACCTATCAATCCATATTAAATAATTAGAGGGAAATCTATGAGAAAAATATTTATAACGGCAGTAATGCTTCTGATCCCGACCTTCGCTAGTGCAAGTGATTTGATCAGTCCTACATCTGAGCCACAATTATATTGTTTAGCTCAAAACATTTATTATGAAGCACGAAGTAGTTCTCGTGCGGATCAAATGGCTGTTAGTGATGTTGTTTTAAACAGAGTCAAAGACAGGCGTTATCCAAACACAATTTGTGATGTTGTATATCAAGGCAAACAAAAACCTAGTTGGAAAGATCCTACTAAGATGGTAATGGTTCGCAACATGTGTCAATTCAGTTGGTACTGTGATGGCAAGAAAGATACACCACCAGAAGGAGATCCGTGGCGTAATGCACAGATGGTTGCATATGAAATGTATTATCTTTACAAAGATGCAAATATCACAGACGGTGCTACCCATTATCATGCCTTTTATGTAAAACCCGATTGGGCGAAAAAATTTATATTAAAAGGCAGAATTGGCAGTCACATATTTTACAAACAAAAATAGGCTTACCAAAATAGGTTGACTTTTTTGTCAACCTATTGTATTATATAAACTACAATAAAGGCTTAACCAGGAGGCAAATATGAAAGGCTTTATGAAAACTGCGGCAATCGTCGCAACGTTGGGTACACTAGGCGCTTGTTCTAGTTATACAACGATAGCAGAAAGAACAGAGTATGCTCAACCTAAATGGTATGCAAACTGTGTAGAAACAGGATCTAAAGGTTGGTTCTGGTGGAAAGAAGAATATGCTTATGCTTGCGGGGCAGGTGAAAGTATTTTCCAACAAGCCGCCGAAGAACAGATGTATGCCATTGCAATGAATAACTTTGCAAAGAGAATTAATTCTTCTGTTAACTCTACAACAAAACTTGAGTTCAAGGATAACAACGGAAAAGAAACTAGACAGACTAACACTGTAATTAGCTACGTTGTTGATGATACAACTATCCGTGAACACATTGCAAAAGAAACTGGTACATTTAAATATCAGGGACGTATGTACACATTTGTGAAACTACGTATGAATAAAGAAATCTTCGACGCACTTGTACAAGAGGCCAAAGATGCAAAAGTTGTTGCTACTAATAATTCTAGCAACTAGTGTTGCGGCCTGTTCCGTACACAAGCCTGAGTATGTAGATCAAGGTCAGTACTGTTATCAGACAACCAAGATCTACACAAAAGGTGATGATGTGCGAAGTGAAGGTTTGACAGAGTGTACAGATAAACCTCGTGTTGAACACTTCGTAAAAACCCAAGGACCAGCAGGAGACTGTAGACTAAGCACAATGCCATTTCAAGTGCCAGGTGGTAGTATGAAAGTTGGAAAGAGTCTAATATGTCCTTTTAAGCAACCAGATGGTACTACTCAATGGAGTGTTGTAAATGAGAAGTATGCTTTTCCTAATTTTAAGTAGTGTGATACTTGCAGGATGTATGACCAACACAAGGCCATATAATCAAAGTATCACAACATACGAACAATATAGTAGAGATAAAAGTGTTTATGATCTAGTGCTTAATTGGTCTAAAGCTAACTTTTATTCTCTGCCTGCAAATGCTCAAAAGATGCAAATTGATTGTGTTAATTGGGCTTTAACAAATATCCAACCAGGTGAAAGTTGTAGGTGGGATTACAAAAATAGTTCAGGTATTGTAAAGCTCGTAAACGTCAGTGCAAGTGGATGTCAAACACTATATAATAGTGTGATGTATAAAGGCAAAACACGTAATTGGCAAGAAAATGCTTGTTATAACCACGAAAGCGGAACTTGGCGGATATACTAGCACAAAACTATAGGTTATTGTACGGTTAAATATTATATGGCATTAGGAATACTTGTTTTAATCACTGCCTTAACTATATCGGCAGTAGCAATTTATTATTCAATCGCAGGACTTGTTGCAATTTTCGCGGCCGCGGCAATACCTATTATTGTAATGGGTACGGCACTAGAAATAGGCAAATTAGTCACCGCAGTTTGGTTGCACAAATATTGGCAACAAGCTAAGTGGTGGTTGAAAACATACTTAACAACCGCAGTCGTTGTTCTTATGTTTATAACAAGTATGGGAATATTTGGATTTTTATCCAAAGCCCATATTGAACAAACAAGTGCAAGTGAAGAAAGTGTTGCACAGGTAGAACAAATAGATACTGAGATTGGAAGACTTAATGCTGTCATTGACCGTTCTGAAGTAAAAATTAAACAACTTGAAACTAGTGGTACTGGTGCTGACGCTAACATACAGGCTCAAATAGATAAAGAGCAAGAACGTATAGATCTTGCTTTCAAACGTATACAGCCTGCAATAGATCAACAAAACAAAATTATAGCTGATGCACGTTCAGGTGATGCAGAACGCACAAAGCCATATGAAGATCAGCTTAATAGCATTAAAGACGAAATAAAAAGATTAGAAACGTCTGCACGTAATTACGAAGAAAGTATTAAAACACTTTCTGCAGATAGCAGTAGCATCAATCCTTTACTTGCACAAATAGAAAATATACAACAAACCATTGTTAAGGTAGAAGGTCAAATTGCAAGTGGAGAACGTGAACAAATCAAACAAGCACAAACCACAATAGGTAGTGTTGCAGATGGTAGTGTTGGTCCTAGAACTAGGGCGGCCGCTAATGCATGGATTGAAAAACAAAAAGAAGTAATCAACGGTATACAAAAAGAAATAAGTCGCTTACGAGACGAAGCTAAAGAAACTGTAAATGCAGAACGTGAAAGACTAGCAAGTATTGTAAAAGATATAAGACAAACACAGATACCTGCATTGAAAGACCGTGAACTTACAATGCTTTCAAAAATAGATAATGTTCGTGCAACAGAATCTCCTGTCATCGCAACTGCTAGGGATGAAATACAAAGACTGCGTCAAAGTGCAGAAGAACAAGTCAAAGCAAGTCAAAAATTAATTGATAGATTACGTTCACAACTTGCACAAAATGATAAGACAGAAGAAATAGATCAAGCAGTAGATGAACAACTAGCTAGAATAAAAAAAGCCGAAGCTGAAATAGATGTACTTACAGAAAAAAAGTATGCTTTAGAGGCTGAATATAGAAAATTAGAAGCAGAAGTAGGACCAATTAAATATATTGCTGAATTTGTCTACGGTGAAAAAGCAGATAAAAGTCTTTTAGAAGAAGCAGTTCGTTGGGTAATATTGATAATTATATTTGTATTCGATCCTTTGGCAGTACTACTGTTAATAGCCAGCCAGTATACTTTCGAATTTGCTCGTAACAGAAAAAAAGATTCAGAGTGGCAAGAATACGAATCAAAAAGAGCCGCCATGATAGCGGCTAATGAAGGACCAGACAATGGAACAGTGGATGAATCTACAGATGACGATATACAAAGTGATGATGTGGAACATGATGAACGAGATGGAAAAACCGATGATGAAGATGGTGTTCATGAACGGGAGGCAATGGAGAAGGATGAAGAACAAGTTCCTGACAGTCCCGAAGAAGAAAAACCACAGATCTCAGAATATGAAAAAAGCATAAACGTAGAAGATGATGATGCTTCAAATGGTATGCTTTTTGGCGAAGACAATCTAAAAAAAAATGAAATAAAAGATAGAGCAAAACTTGTTAAAGAGTGGGCTAAGGATGAAGATTGGACCGAAGCTAGAAATATTTGGCAAAAAATAAATCCTGATGATGATCCTAACGACTATAGACAGGCATACATATCAGGACGTATTCATAACTTGCCATGGGAAGTTTATCTTCCAGATCAAAAAAAAAATATAGAATCTTTGGACGAATCAGCCCAACAAAGAGCTGATGAAATTGAATATCTTGATAGTTTAGAAAATTGGAGAGACGCAAAACAAATGTGGAAAGAGGCAAATCCACATGAGAATCTAAAGACTTATAAGAAGGCATATATAAAAGGGTTCATAGATAAACTTCCTTGGGAAGAATATCTGCCAGAAGAACGCACCGAGGGCTACGTGCAAAATGAAGAACAAAATGACGATAGCATTTGGAAGCGAATAAGTGATAAACCTAATAACACCACCTGATATTATTTACGATAAAACTGTAAGTATTCTACTAGTGCATCCTAGTAAACAAATCAAAAATCAAATAAACGATGTATTAAAGGATATACAACAAAATATTAATATCTATCTATATGAACAAGAAGAAGAACACGATTGGTTATTGACACTACACCGAATGTGTAACTATGTTGTGATAGATATAGATAATTGTCCTTCATTGACTAGAGATGCTATATCTTATTTTATTAGCTTTCCGAACACATTTTGGTTGACAAATGGGGACAATGTATATTATAATAAGATTAGTAACAACAGAATCTATAATCTTGATTGGATAGGAGGTAAACTTGAGAAGACAGCATAAAAACTTTAGACCATCTGAAGGTTTAAGAGTTGAAGTCAGAAACGGTGATTTCAATGGTGCTATGCGAAAATTTAAAAAGCGAGTACAAGAAGCAGGTATAATTCAAGAAATACGTGAACGTAAAGAATATGTCAAACCTAGTGAAAAGAGGCGTAAAGCAAAAGCCGCTGGTAGAGCTCGCTGGTTGAAAAAACAAGCAAAAGAAAAGAAAGAAAGAGGATATTAATGCCTTTACACAACGAGTTATGGTTTCCTAGTCCAATTTGGAGCGGCAAGTTTTTTAACGTAGACAATGATGAGCTAAAAAAATTTGCCTATGCACAGAAAGAACGTGACAATGGTGTTTCAATCAGTAATGTTGGGGGTTGGCAAAGTAAACCTATAGCTAAAGGACTTTGCTCTGCTATTGATACATTAGTCAATAATTTAGATAGAGAATTTAATGAAATATCAAAGCAGGTTGGATTACCTCAACTGCAAGTTTACAATATTTGGATAAACATCAATCCAAAAGGTGCAGTAAATTTAACTCATGATCATATGGGGGCAATTATGTCAGGTGCATACTATGTGCAAGCAGAACAAGGAAACGGCAATATAAAGTTTGAACGACCAGACGATGCTAGATATTATCTACCTACACCAGTAAAACCTGAAGAAAATACCCCGACTTATTTTAACACACAGGTTTGTGAATATGCAAGTTTAACTAATGCTGTCTATTTGTTTCCTGCATGGTTACCTCACAGAGTTGAACAGAATATAATTGATAAAGATAGAATTAGTGTATCATTTAATTACGGTATATATTAATGCGTGACGAACTTTGGTTTCCACAGGTGATTTGGAATAGCACAATAGATGATTTAGATAACGATAACCTCAAGAGTTACGTATATCAAAAGGTAGAAGAAGAAAAAATCAACCCTCCGGTAGGAAAACCAAACCAACCATGGCATAGTGTTGATATGATAATTGAAGAAAACAACGAAGTAAAAAAACTTATTGACAGACTCAATGAAAAAATGTATACTATATGTGAGGATGTAGGTTTACACCCTGTGCAACTGTATAATGTATGGGCTAATGTTAACCCACCAGGTGTTGCAAACCAATTACATGCTCATATACCTGCAATTTTTAGTGGAGTGTATTATTTAGATGCAGAGAAAGGACAAGGAGATATAGTTTTTGAAAGAGATGATGGAGGTCAAACCTGTTTACCAGCACTAATTAAAGAACCATCACCCTTTAATCAAAAAACAATTACCTATAGAAGTGAAACAAATTTATGCTATATTTTTCCTGGTTGGTTCAAGCATAAAGTGACAGAAAACACTTCAAAAAAAGATAGAATTAGCATAAGTTTTAATTACGGAGCATAAAATGCGTTTAGAAGAAGATAACAAATTAGACTACAAAGATGTGCTAATCCGCCCTAAAAGGAGCACATTAGGTTCGCGTAAAGAAGTAGATTTGACTAGAGGTTACACATTTAGAAATTATAAACCTGTAGTAGCAAAAGACGTACTACCAGATGGATATCCTGCTGGTCCATATGTAGAAAGACATTGGAGAGGCATTCCTATAATGGCTAGTAATATGGATGGTGTAGGTACATTTGAAATAGCAGATGCTTTAGGAGAACTAGGACTTTTTACTTGTCTTGTAAAAACCTATGACGTCAATGAATTGATAAACTTTTTTGATACTCCTGCGTTTGCAGATAGAAAAAATTACACAGCTTACTCAATGGGCATCACAGATAAAGATCACGAAAAGTTCCGTAAGGTTTACGAACAAGCACCTAATATTACTTATGTGTGCATTGATGTTGCTAATGGTTATTCAAACAGATTTAGAGATTTTGTAAAACATTTTAGAGAGCTTTACCCACATATCGTCATCATTGCGGGTAATGTTGTAACTGGAGAGATGACAGAGGAGTTAATTTTAAGTGGAGCAGATATTGTTAAAGTGGGCATCGGTCCTGGGAGCGTTTGCACGACTCGTGTTCAAACTGGCGTTGGTTATCCTCAGCTTAGTGCTGTTATTGAGTGTGCTGATGCTGCTCATGGCCTTGGTGGACATATCATTGCTGATGGAGGATGTAATACTCCAGGTGATGTGGCTAAGGGATTTGCTGGGGGAGCCGACTACGTCATGCTTGGAGGAATGCTCGCTGGGCATGATGAAGGAGGGGGGAGCGTAATCACAAAGCGTTTCCGAACCAACGAAGTTACTGAGTCAGGCTTTAAAATAGGCGGCAAAGAAGCATTGGCTGATACTGCACCTACAAAGATTGAAGAAAAACAATTTGTAGAATTTTACGGTATGAGTAGTAAAAGTGCAAACAATAAACATTTTGGTGGGCTAAAAGATTATCGCAGTTCTGAAGGAAGAACTGTGCTTGTTCCTTATAGAGGAACAATAGCAAATACTGTGCAAAACATTCTTGGAGGAATCAGGAGTGCTTGCACGTATGCAGGTGCTGTGAGACTAAAGCATCTGTCACGTTGTACAACATTTGTTCGTTGTACACAAACTCACAATAGTATCTATGAAAATAATACAATTGGATACTAAAGTGATAAATAACAGTGAGCGCCGAAAGGGCTCTAAATTTAATCTTGCTTATAAAAGGAGAAAAAAATGACAAGACTAACAACTCTAGACTTACCCTCAATACATAGACACTTCGTAGGATTTGACAGTATGTTCAATGAAATGGACAGATTGTTTGAAAATTCTAAAAGTCAGGGGTATCCACCATACAATATTGCACAGATCAACGAAAATGAATATATGATTTCATTGGCAGTTGCTGGCTTTCGTATGGACAACTTAGAAATTACTAAGGATAAAAACACCCTTAAAATTGAAGGTACTGCTCCTAAAGGAGACGATGATGTAAACTACCTACACAAAGGAATTGGCGGACGTTCATTCCGTAGAGAGTTTCATCTTGCTGAGCATGTTGATGTAGCAAATGCAAATCTTGAATTAGGTATGCTTAACATACATCTTAAGCGTGAAGTTCCAGAAGAACTACAGCCTAAGAAGATTAAGATCAACAATACATTAGAAGGCTAAACAGTCTAGGGGGAGTTATATGCTCCCCCAACACTAGGAGTTACTATGAGCGAAACAGAAATTACCATTGATGAAAAGATTGAACAGGTTATAATCGAACCTGCAAAATATAAAGTCATTATGTTAAATGACAACCAAACTCCTATGGAGTTTGTAATTGAAATCCTTAAAAGTATTTTTAAACATTCTGATAAAACTGCACAAGACATTATGTTATCCATTCATAACACTGGTTCGGCTGTTGTTGGCATATATACATATGAAATAGCAGAACAACGTGCAGTAGAGGCTACTGCGTTAAGCAGGGATAATGGTTTTCCCTTGCAATTAAAAGTAGAGAAAGAATGAGTAATTTAAAAGAACTGACTTGGGAACATCATAAAAACGCAGAAAGACAAGGATTTGTAAAGGTAATGATGAGCGGTAGAATCAATCCAAGATTCTACGCAACTTATCTTTGGAATCAACATAAAAAATACGACATCTTAGAAGCAATGGCAGGCGCCAGCGGAATACTAGATGACTTACCTGACATAAGAAGAAAAACTAAAATAGAACAAGATTTTTTAGAATTATGGGATTTAGACAATCAGCCTGTGATTGTTGAAAGCACTAAAAAATATGTAGAGCATATGAAATCACTAATTGGACAGCCGGATAAACTTATGGCCCATGTGTACACATTACATATGGGTGATCTAAGCGGCGGACAAATGATACGTAGAAAAGTACCAGGCGAAGGAAGAATGTATACATTTGATACAGATATTTCTGCTCTCAAAGATGCTATTCGTGCTAAAACAAATGATGACATGGCAGAAGAAGCAAAATTAGTATTTGAAAGTTCTACAAAATTATTCCAAGAACTTATGGAGTTAGATGGTGAGCACTATCTGGAACAAGCTGATTGATTGTAAAGATGATATAATTACAATCTTTGAAGAAAACGCAACAGAAATACAAGAAGATGGGTTGGACTATTTTAATAGGCCAGACAGTGGTTGGATTAATCGTGTTTGGGCTAATGATAATGTTCGTCGTGCCCATATAGATGTTGTAGATGCTAGAGATACTAAAGGGCTTTGGATGATGCATGTTTGCATTTTTCCTACACTGGATAATCCTGCACCAATTTACGGCTTTGATGTCATTGCAGGCAAAAATAAAATGACTGGTGCATTTCATGATTTTTCGCCTAGTGCAGATCCAGACCATCCTATGATTCAAGGCTATTACGAAAGTGTAGAAAACTTTATACCTGAAAAGCCACGTGAACTTCCGGAATGGGCTAGGAACATTTTTACTGGTAAAATGCTTGCGGCAGGTAATGTTAAAACAGAAGAAGAAGCAACAGAGATAATTAAAATAGCCCTTAGTAATCTACATGCATATTTTCAAGAAGTAGGTGAAACCAAAGGCGAAGGCGCCCCTGATTTAGTAGCGGCATGCCAAAACTATTACTGTGAAAACCAGCAACAGAATCCACATACACCAAGAACAATGAAGTCACTAGGTTTGCCAGAAGAAGACGTAGATCGTTTTTGCACTGACATGTTGTTTCCTAAATTGACATAAATATGTTATAGGAGTTTTACATGCGTTGGTCTGAATTTAAATTAGTTGAAAATAAGCAAACAGAACAAATAAAAGTAAAAAGAGCATCAAATCATCTTGATGCACTTGTGGCTAGTGCTAAAGACTTGCCTGCAGAAGA
>CENW01123652.1_pt1 | contig 9796 bp, 18 predicted proteins | sample 530241 | NCBI WGS metagenome assembly CENW01 (sample SAMEA2619818, study PRJEB7988) | marine metagenome | isolation source: saline water (ENVO:00002010), including | reverse complement strand
AAAAATGTTAGATACTACATTTAACAAATTCAATACTTGTCCTTATTGTGAAGAACAATTAGACAAGCATTACAACAACAAAAAAATATTCTCACCAATTTACAACTCTATCGTAAATGTTTGCGAATTTTGTTGGTCAAATATGGATTTAGAGGATTAAACCTCTAAGTCCGTATTCGAACATATGTTCGATAAATCGGAGAAGCTCCCACGGAGAAGTTGCTCCCACGGAGAAGTCCGACGGAGCGGCTACCCACTATATCTAGTGGGCTCCGTTCAAACAACTATATATAGTTGGTTATTTTTTTCTAGTAGTTCCAAATCGGTGATATGTCCGAGAAAATCTCTCATCTCATCATCTCCGTAAACATTCTCCGTTTCTTTATCTACTTTTGTATCTTTTGTATTTATTAATTTCATATAAGTATTATCTCACATTATTTATATTTGTCAAGGAATAAAATAAAAAATTATTTATAAATAAGCTTGACATAATTTCTATATAGTGATATAGTAATAATATGATAAGAACAAACAAAGAACTAGACAAAAAAACCAGAAGGCTAGATGCCTTCGCTACAAACAAGAAGGGAAAATAATATGAATAAAGATAGAGTTCAAGACTTAACAAACTTGATTGATGAAAAAATCGAAGCTTTGATTAATTCAAATGACTGGAAAGAATATCTAAAATTTGCTTCGGCACAATATAGATACAGTTGGAATAATCAATTTTTGATTTGGTTTCAATCTTCTGTAAGGGGTTTTGAAGCTACATATGTGCGTGGTTACAAGCAATGGGAAGCTATAGACAGAACAGTCAAAGCTGGTGAAAAAGCTATGTATGTTTTAGCACCGATGTTGGCTCACAGATGTATTGAAAAAGATTGTAAAGCTAGAGCAAAATATTTTCGTGATGGTAAATATTATATTTGCGAAAAAGATAGCAATCACAAAGTTGGTAAATTCTTAACTGGGTTTAAAGATGTACCAGTCTTTGATATCTCACAAACAGAAGGCGAAGACATTCCACAAATTACTTTAAAGGATAAGTGCGAAAATGCTAAGCCAGAAATTTGGGATGCGTTGGTCTCACTAGCCGAAAGTTATGATTTCAAAGTTATTATTGGTAATGCAAAAGGTGCCGAAGGGTATTGTTCACACGATAAAAAAGAAATTGTTATTAGTAGAAATGCAGACTTTGGTTATCAAGTGAAAATATTAGCTCACGAAGTTGGTCATCTATTAATGCACAAAGACATTACAGACTACCAACAACAAAGGGCAAGATATGAAACCGAAGCCGAAGGCGTGGCGTGGGTTGTATGTGAAGCCCTAGGCGTTCATAGTGCCGAAGATAACTACAGCTTTGGTTACATTGCAACGTGGGGTAAAGATAACACTAAAGCATTAGTGAAGCAATCATTACAAACCATTACTAAGACCAGCCAAACAATTTTAGATTTTGTTGAAGCTAGGGTGGATGGGTTGGTCAAGGCGTAAAGCCTTGACTAGCTCAAGAAAAAAAACTTTATTTTTGACTTGACAAGATTGTAAAGAGATGGTAATATTATAGTATGAGAAAATGCAAATGCAGAAAAATATTCTGGTCTCCGATGGGAGCACCACTCTGCGGAGAGTGCCTACGGAGAGAGCTCTACGGAGCTCCGGCCGGAGAAAGGAAAGAAGCTTATGCAAAATAATTTAGTAAAATTGTGGAACCAAGTTCCACTAAATTTAAGAGACAGACTTGATATGGGTAGGAAGGTCAACGGTGACTATTCTGTTCATAAGGGTGGATATAGGCCTCTTAGGAAGATTGGTAAGTTCGTTAAGAACCATATCCCAATGGAACTAAGAGACGAGTTCATCCAAGAGTTCGTCACTAGAGATTTAGATTATTTTAACTCTAAATATAAAGAAGGTAGAAGGGGCAAGAGCAACAATCGTGATTGGTTCGGCCCAATCTAAACCTAAACTTTAGATGTAGATTTCCTTCGGAGGTTTTTAGGCCAAGCCTAATGAACCTTCGGAGGTTTTCTTATGTTGTCTAATGAGGCCAAAAACTTTTATCTAGAGTTTTACTTTAGATTTTAAAATTAGAACATTTGTTCGATTTGTGAAAATTTTCACAAGCGGAGTATCGGACTTCCCCATATGTGCATATGAGCAATTTACAAATCTAAACAATTACTTTAGATTTTCTAAGACGTTCTCCGCACATTTTGAAAGCTTTGTCAAGTATATAAATATATTCTTTCATTAATTGTTTACTTAGTCAAAGAGTTCTGCTTTAATTAATAGTAAGAACTCTGAAGGTTAATTAAAAACAGTGTTTCGTCAATACTCAGCTCGGTTCAATGTGGTAGCCAGTCTATCGGTTAGCATCAAAGTTTTTCTAGTTAACAACTAACTAAAAACTAGAACTCTGTTTATAGAGTGTAAGACATACTCAGTGTGGCTTACATAGTATAAACAAATTACAGAAAGGATTTTTCAAATGAGAAATCAAAACGAAACAATACACAATGGCTCAGTTATTTTTAAGCCAACTGTGACTAAAAAAGATGCTGTTCCAGTATCTAAATCAAATATACAAGCACAGACACCACAAGCTAAGAAGAGCACTTATGAGCTATTCTTAAGCCCACTGTCTGATAAAGCTGGGTATATTAAAGAGTGGAAAAAACAGCCACCAGTTTATAGAAAGCAAAGCAAAGCTCAAATCAAAGCTGGTGCAAAAAAATCTGTTCTTTATCCAGCTAGTTGGTATATTTCATATACACCAATTTCTAAATACAAAAAAGCTCAGCAAACCGCTGAGCTTTTTCTAAAGGAAATGGAAATACAGAACAGCTGAGCTGATAGCTTAGAGCCAATTCAAATTGAGTTGGCTCAAAGGTATTAGACAAACGAGAAAGGAATACCAAAGATGATTACAGATTATCAAAAATTTTCGGAGCCTTTGTTAATTGGTAAATGGAAAAATAATATTCCAAATCAATTTCCAAAGACTTCTGAAATTGGCTTAAGATTAAGCGATAATAAAAAGCACGAAGTTAAAATTATTCAGCTTAAAAAATAAAGCTTAGAATTTTATCAGCCCCACATAATCAAAGTGGGGCAGGTAAAAAATCGCTAAGCAAGAAGCAAATGGGCGGCAGCGGAGCATCACGCAAAAATGTTAATTTTTCGGTTTTTTCTTAAAAACTCTTACAGTCTTATTTATATAGGGTAGGGGCCTATTTTCTTAGATTTTTGACTTTTTCACATAAATACAACTTTGTGAAATTTTTTTTGACAAAAAATATCTAAAACGCAACGATTTGCAAAAGCGTCTGCATCAGTTGCAACATTCGTCGCACTCGTGTGCAATAACACACTCATTACATACTTGATTATCGATTATTTCTAATAGACTGCGTAGCTCGGCACCGCATAATTTGCATTTGTACATACTGTATATATAGAGCAAGAGTTTCTCAAAACTACCCCTTATTGACCCTTTTTTTTGTAAAAATCTGTGGTTTTTTGCAGGGCAATATTGACAGATGACATTTTAAAATCGTTGCAAAAGTATATGCTAGAATATTACTATATGAGTGAAATGGGAAGACCATCAAAGCTAAATGCTGAGCTAATCAAGAATATACAGAATTGGCTCAGAATGGGCTATTTTGTTGAGGATGCAGCAAGAATGGCTGGTGTAAATAAGGTAACTTTATACCGTTGGCTTGATAAAGGAAGAGAAGATAGAGAGCAGGAAATAGACAGTTTATACGCTGACTTTTGCAACGCTATGGAGCGTGCTAGAGCAGAAGCAGAGGGTATGTTTATCAACTCAATTCAGACTGCTGCAAAGCGTGGTCAATGGCAGGCTGCAGCTTGGTGGCTAGAGCGTTCTTTTGATAAATGGTCAAAACCTTCTAAGCTACAGATATCTGGAGATGAGGAAGAACCTGTTAATATCAAAATCAAATATTCTGGAGATAAATAGGCGTAGAGTTGGATTCCCCGCCGCTCCTAATGTTTTCGTTGTAATCTCATCTGTCATCACCTTTTTATTGATTGGTAAAAATTGGTAATTTTAGAAAAAATACTCTTTTGGTTGTTTTTAGGCTCTGCCTTCTTACTACACCTTTACTTGTTATTCAGTAAGGGGTTGTTGGAGAGGTTTTAAAGCCGAGCTTTTCCAAAAAATTTCGACGCCTCTGGGCTTTATATGATAAGGGTATATTGATTCCCCCGCCGGCCTTTCCGGGCACCCCAAAACCGTTAGGCTTTAGGGTACATACCGACAGAAAGGAGGCTAAATGTTGTTTGTGATAAACAACTGTTTTAGCTTACTTTTATTCTACCACCACTATATGTAGTAGTACACTATTTATACTACCTATATCTGGTAGTTCGTTATTTATACTACTATATGTTTTTTTTTCTATGATTTGACAGATTTAGAAATGTGTGGGATAATAACATTATGAATAAATTAATATATACAAAGGAGAGATATGTTTAAATATCAAGACTTAATACACAGTAAAAGAGTAGGTTCTAGTTGGGCTTCTTCATTTTCAGAATGGATTGGGCAAGTTGCTATTGCTATAAGCCAAAGTAAAACACTACAGAATCAAATAAGCGAGGATGTTAAAACTCAAGATTTAGATACTGGAGAAATACAGAATGCATCCAAAGCAGTAGAAGCTCTAGCTTTTCTTGAGCAACTTACAAATACATTGTTTGAAGCTTTTGATAATAATAGAGAGTGGCACAAAGGAACTATTAAGAGACACGAAGCAATGGGTATACCTGCTATGCCTGTTCAATACAATATAGACAAATATTTTCACGGCGAGTTTTCTGATAATGCTATGGCAGTAATCGATGAATACAAAAATGCTGCCCTAGATATTCTTGAAGAACTATTTATAAATAAAGATTCTAAGAAGCGTAAGCGAAACGCAGCAGATACAAGCGGTTTACCAAGAGGTGAAAACTACTATAAAGTTACAGAGTTTGTAGACAAGCTTAGAAGTAATATGGTTGACATTCTTAATAAAAATCAATTGTATTTTTCTAAACCTGCGTACGACAACTTATGGTTATATTTAGGTGAGATAGATGATGAAACAGCACCTAATACTTATCAAGGCATACACGTCATTACATACACACCAGAGCAATGGGATAATGTGCGTTTTCATAGGGATTACTTTAAAGAAAACAAATTTGTTTTACAAGAAGATGAATTTGTTGTATCTTTAGACCACTTCTCCGTTCTTAAAGAAACTGGTGAAAAAGATTCTTACTTTAAAGATGGACACAGCTATGTTCATTTTGATAAAGACCATAGACCTATAGATGTACTTACCTATCTGCCAGATGATGACGTCCTTGATGAGTGGATGAGAGGTGTCTATGGAACTTTCGACAAGAATTATGGTATTCACAATATTAAAGATAGCGATGATTTAGGTGGTGCGTCTTTTAATCTTGTGTCTCACTGTCATAGAGAAGTATCTTATATACTTATAAGAACTTATCTTATTCTTGAATTGTTTGCAATACTAAACACTAGAAACAGTCAGTTAGATGAAGGTGAAAGAGTATTAGTTGAAAGACCTACCAAAGGATTTCACAATACTAAAAAAGCACGCAAAAGAATTAAGTCTAAGTTAGGTATTGATGCTCTTGATGAATTCTTTGTTATGAAAGAATTAGTTATCAATCCATTACTTACTACTGAAACTAATGCTGACTCTATATATAGTCCTAATGATGGACCTCTAAAGCTTAGAGAACATATGAGAGCTGGCCATTATAAAGTGTATTTACCAGAAAAACCAAGATTTGGTGTTTATCACAAAAATAATATTGGAAGATTTTGGTACAAACCTACAACTGTAGCTAAAAATAGTAAAAAAGGTGTAGTAGTAAAAGACTACAAAATTGAGAAGTAATCTCGGTGGAGAGGGATAGGAAGTAGAGAGAATGGAGTATAGAGAGAGTCTATAACGGGGGTTTTTATTTTACCGAATCTTGTTTTCGTCTAGAAAACTCGGGTTTGTATTTTGCCTTTTCATCGAACACTCTCTGCTATCCTATATATATGAGAAAATTTGTACAATATACTTTATTTTTTACTGCATTTGGTCACTTTATTGAGTTCTTTGTAGCCCTTTATGAAGATGCAATAATAACGGCCTTCCTTGCTCTAGCATTTGGTATAATTGAATTCATAGCCAGCTGGTATTTAAGGAAGACTGAAAATGAAGATAAATAAAAAATTAGAAAACGCTTTTGATATATTAGATTCTATTAACGAAACAAAAGAAGAACTACAAGAGTTAGCTGAATTTAGAAGAGATTTATTTTTTATGGGAACTCCTCGTAGTCAAAAATTAGAGACTATACTAAATAGAACAATTAAGTTAATAATTTTACATACTGAGGAAAGAGTTAAACAATTGGAAAAACTAGAACTAATGTATTCGAGAGCAGTTGGAGATGAATGAGTCTTCGGCAAAACGTAAAGCTATTGGATTATTAGATTTTGTTGCTCGTATTGCTAACTCTTGGCTAGATGAAAATCAAAAGCACTCACTTGTAAATTATTTAAATAGTAAGTTAGAAACAGGAAAGTAATTATGTTAAGCCGACACAACAAAATGTTAGAAGTACAGTTCGATAAAGTTGAACATACAGGTCAAGTGATGGATATGGTTCGCAACTTTGAAAGAGAACTAGAAAGCTATACAGATGTTATATTTGGGAGAAAAGATTCTCCTATTCAAGAAGGCATTGCTACTATGTACGAAGTATCTGTAGCTTATTATGCAAGAGCTAAAGAAATAGAAATGTTCTGCAAAAAGCTAGAGAGCGGTGTAGATATAGGAAAAACTAAACATCCTATATATAAATTTAGAACTGGACAACTTAATGTATTTATTGAGTTGGTAAAAGAACTAAGTAAATTAGGTAGTAGAAGAATAACTGTCGCTCAAATGATGTTGGCAGAAAACGAGTTAGACCTCCCCTAAGTTTTGGTGGGGTGCCCTCCTTTCTGGCGTACATAAGAAGCTTCTCGGTAGCTGTACTGTGCAGTTGAACTGCAAGTGATTGTAAAGGTTTCTATTTTTTCCTTTACTATTGCGAGGGATTGTTTGCCTATCATATTCTTCACATCGGTAGGTTCCCGTTCATAGCGGCCACAGTGGGAAAGAAGTGGAGCCTAGGCTAGTGAAAAATTAGTCTGTGTCGAAAGACTGAGGCAGGTACGTTTATATTGGTCGCCCCACCATTTTTACTTTCTTTTACCTCCAAAATATGAAGTAGCGTGACCTTTTTTAATCATCAATTGATTTACATTTGTTGGTGTTCTTTTACCTTTGTCCCAGAAAAATATTCCTAATACTCTACCGTACTTACCTTTACCTTCTGATTGCATTTGTATATCGTTGTCTGGATTTTCTAATATACTTTTAAGATATTCTTTTGCAGCAAGGCCTTTTTTCTTTTCTTCTAAATCTCTGGTTCTAGATTCTGGTGCGTTTATACCTACCATACGAACACGACACTTGTGCCATACATTGAAACCTAAATCTAAACGTACATCAACAGTATCGCCATCAACAACTCTTAATATATCAACCTTGTAATAATACATACCTACAGTATACTGTGCTAGTATCGTCTACGGATTAAAACTTCTCTTATGGGAAGTATGGTCATAGTAGGAATACTTTTCATAGAGAAGGGGCCACAAGGGCCCCTTTTCTAATTACTTATCCGTGTGATAAGCTTGGTCGCAAGAAATTATGGTTCAATCATTATGCATTCGCCGGGACACTCTTCTGCAGATTCAATTACTGCTTCCTCTTGTCCCTTAGGAACTACTGCTAATCCTTCAGCACCCCCAACATTTCCGTGTTCTTCAGAAAATATTTTATCTCCTTCTTTAACATAGAACAATCCATCATCTAATCCTATAAATACATCTGGTGCAATCTCTTCACAGAGACCGTCTCCAGTGCATAAATCTTGGTCAATCCAAACTTTCATTATCTTTTACCTCTTTTAGGCTTTTTCTTTTTCTTAGGCTTTTTGCCTCCATAATGATATGGCACTAACATTCACCTCCTTCACAACAAGACACTACTTTCTGGCCATAATGTGAACAGCTTTTGTTCCAACAATATAAACCAGCTCTTATTTCTACTAAGATGCTATTGCAACTTGGACAATTAGGGTCCATTAAAATACTTTCCTTCTACTCATACGGCCTTTTTTTGGTTTTTTCTTTTTAGGCTTCATTCCATACCCCATTTAATCACCTCCTTCTATTATAAACATTGATAAGATGCTCATTCTTCTTCATCTTTCTGCTCTGGATTGTTTAAAAATTTAACTTTCGCTGACATCTTACACATAGTTGGTGATTGGTCGCACCACCACTTATTATTTTGTATGTGTTTGAGTGGTTTATTACACTCAACGCATCTATGGATTTTTCTTCTGCTCATTGTAAATCTCCTCTGCTATCTCTCTAAAGTATTTAAAAAATTTGTTGCTCATTATACCAAGCCAAATCAAAAGGCCTACAGATATAATTGATATTGTTAAAACTAATATTATTTCGGTCATTTGTCCCCCTTTCGGGATTAAATTACATTACTGCTTGAATTAGCACAACTAATGCTGACACAGCGACTAACCAGCCACTTAACTCAGCTCTAGATATTTTTTGATTAACTTTCTCGTGTAATTGGTCAATTCTTTCATTGATTTTATCTTGTCCTTCCAGTATGAGTAAACTTAGCTCTTTTTGTGTTAATCCGTTGGCTTTGTGGTCAGTCATATTTATTTTTTTCTGTCCATTTTAGCAAAAGCTTCATTGATTTCTTCAATGGTTAATTTACCATCATCAAGATAAGCTCTAGCTAAATCTTCGCCAACTTTAACACAACCAAGTGTTCCGGCTAATATTACTGCGTCTAGTATGTCTATTCCTATAAGTGTACCTGCACCAACAGTAGCTAAACCATTAGCTGCAAATGTTGCTATCATTCTTGCGATTATTTGCCTAACTTTAGCAAAAAACCCAAGCCTTTTTTTAGCCATCGTCTCGCCACCTTATAGTTAATAACCAAATCACTGTCGATACTATGATTGCGATACCTACAATATCTTGTGCTGTACCGGTCAATGTAAACCAAGCAATATAAAAACCAAGTAAGGTAAATATCTGTGCTACTGATTCTTTCAATACATCATATAGCCATTTAGCTATCGCCTTTGGTTTTATCATTTTTATCAACTTCCAAATAAAAATAAATGGTTTTGTTGATAGTTTTGCAATTATTGGAAATGGTTTCCATATCATAATAAGTAATGATTTAATTACTTTTATTATGTAGTCAATACCTTTTGTTATGTAATTAGGTATTTCTTTAAAAATCTTATATATAAAGCCTAAAACATATTTAACTATGTTGTACGGCATTCCTAATAACTTGTACCCTGCTCCCACCATTTTTTTAATTAATTTCAAAATGGTCTCCTAGTTATGAGTGCACCCGCTTGTGCAACTATTTGTGAAGCAATAATCACTGGGACTACTACCTCTTTAGATTTCTGTCTTTGGTCAGAGGTCATATCTTGACCTATTGTCGCAAAATCAATACTTTCTAAATCTACATCTATTATAGCACCCACAGGGTCCGCTAGGAACACCTCTACTTGTACCTCTGTGACTACATCAGCAAGAGTAAAGTTCTCAATATCCTTATTTTCAATA
>CENW01062150.1_pt1 | contig 9814 bp, 6 predicted proteins | sample 530241 | NCBI WGS metagenome assembly CENW01 (sample SAMEA2619818, study PRJEB7988) | marine metagenome | isolation source: saline water (ENVO:00002010), including | reverse complement strand
AAACCATTTGAGTCTAATGATTATTATGAATCAAGGTCCAATGATTTAAAAAATTTAATGAAAAGATCAAAAAGCACATACTTTGGGATATATTTTTCATCTGACTACAGGAAAAAATTTGCTATTGATTTTGGCTCTGGAATAACAATTGAGCCTTTATATAAAACTAAAATGTTCAGATGGAGAATATCACCACTTGCAAGATTAAATGATAAGTTTTCTTTCAGATATGTTCTTTCAGTAAGCAACACTCATAATGACTATGGTTATATTGACAATGATAGCATAAATAATGAGGCTATATTCTCAGTAAGAAATAAATTTATGATTACTAATGTACTTAGTGGCTCATATATTTTTAATAATAAAATAAATCTTTCATATAAGCTAAGACATTACTGGAGCGGCATAAAAAATAAATCATTTCACAAATTGGATGAAGTTGGATATTTTGAAGATTTTATTTGGAATGAAAATAAAGACATTAATTATTTAGCATGGACATCCAATGTATCAATTGATTGGATTTTTGCACCTGGTAGCGAAATTAGTTTAGTATGGAAAAATGAATTAGGAAACAGTGAAAATATATTTCAAAGAAATATCTTTAGAAATTTAAATAATACATTTGGTTATGATCCATTTAACAGTATTTCAATTAAATTAGTTTATTATTTAGACTATGAAAATTTAATAAAAAATGATTGAGGCAAGTAACATATGTGTAAAATTTGGAAATAGAGATATACTTAAAGATATCAACCTAGTCATCAATAAGGGAGACTTTTTGTCAATAATTGGTCCTTCGGGTGCTGGAAAATCTACACTTTTAAATGTTATCAGTTCAATAGAAAATAATTATTCTGGAACTGTCAAATTTAATGGTAAAAATATATGTGACTTTAATGATTCAGAAATATCCAAACTCAGAAATCTACATATTGGTTTTGTCTTTCAAGACTTTAATTTGCTTGAAGATTTTACTGTAATTGAAAATATAATGCTACCCGCAAGATTAACTAATATGAATGAGGCTGAGCTAACAAAAAAAGCAATGAATTTAATGAGAGAATTTAAAATCAATTTATTAAAAAATAAATATCCAAATGAGCTCTCAGGTGGAGAAAAACAACGAGTTGCCATTTCTAGAGCAATGATAAACAAACCAGAAATTATTTTTGCTGATGAGCCTACAGGAAATCTAGATACAAAAATGACCAATGAGATTTCTAAAATTTTTTCAAATCTTAACAAAGATGGTCAGACCATTGTAATTGTAACACACAATAAAGAACTTTCATTAAAAGCTAGAAAAATAATTAAAATAAAAGATGGAAAAATTATTGAATCTTAAGTCCATAAAAAATATTTTCAATGAGTTTTCATAATCCCAATAATCTCTACTTTTTATTTGGATTATTAGCTCCAATAATCATTCACCTTATAAATTTAAGAAAACCAAAAAAAATATATTTCAGCTCTATATATTTTTTAAGAGAAATAAAGAAAAAAAACAAAAACTACAGCAAACTTAATGACTTGCTACTTCTTCTTTTAAGATTACTTTCTTTATTTTTTCTGGTCTTATCTTTTAGTATGCCTTATATCTCCTCAAATAAAAGTTTTGAAAATAAAAAAATAAAAATAGTAATCGATAATTCTCTAAGCATGTCTAGTTCTGTTAATAATGTTAGAAAAATAGATATTGCAAAGAATTATGCATATAAAACTGCTAATTCAATAAAAAATAAAATAGCATTGATAACAATTAACAATAAAACAGATTTTGAAGATAATGAAACAATAAACGAAAGAATCAGGCAAATAGATTTTGAAAATCAAGAATTTAAAATCGATAAAATTATTAATGATAATGATTCATCAAAATTTGAATACATAATTTTTACAGACCTTCAATTTAAGCCTGAAGATATACTTAATGTCGATGATAAAAATATTGTCAATATTGTTCCAATCCTAGATAACAATAACGCCAATATTACAATTGATACATGCTGGATAAATAATATTAACTACAACAGCAACTTTCTTGAGCTTAAAGTGAAATTTATTAATAATAGTAATATTAATATTGAAAATTTGCCTGCATTTTTGTTTATAGATAACAAACAAACAACCCAATCCTTAATTAAATTAGAACCATACTCTGACTCAGTTATTATGTTTAATTTTCCCATTGAAGACACAATTACATCAGGGCACATTCAAATTTATGATGACTCATACCAATTTGATAATAGTTTGTTTTTCAATATTAAAAAAAATAATATTTCGAAATTATTACTAATTAGTGACGATTTAGATGATAAATTTATTTTAAAATATTTGGATAAAAATTATTTTAATCTAACAATTCAAAATTCACAAAATAGCATAGAAGACATTTTTAAATATAATGCAGTCATACTTTCAGATATTAATGAATTTAATGATGAATACTACAAGAATATTTTAAAATACGTTTCAAATGGTGGTAATGTATTTATTTCTATTAGCAATGCATCCAAAAATAACTTATTAAAAAAGATGGAGATTGATATAAAGAATTGGGTTGATGAAAAATTAATTATTAATGAGATAAACTATGATCATCCAGTTTTAAAAAATATTTTTGAAGAAAAAATTACTAAAAATTTAGATATTGCAACAACTAATGGTTATTTAGAAATTGAGTCTAAAGATTATATTGAATATATTTTAAAATTAGAAAATAATAAACCCTTTCTTTTTTCAAAAAAATATTTAAACGGCAATTTTTTTATAATAACATCAGGGCTAAATCAAAATTCTTTTTTTTCAAGTAATTTATTTGCACCAATTCTATACAATATATGTAATAATTTTTCTCATGAATCTTATTACAATTTAAACAATAAGTATTACTTATTAAATGAAAGCATAGGGTCAAAACCTATAAGTATTGAAAATGAAAACTCAGAAATAAAATTAATTTCAAAAAAACAATACGGAAAATATACTATAATACCAACTACAAATGTAATTGAGGCAGGTAACTATTTATTAAACTTAGAAGATAATTCATCATCAAAAATATCATTTAATTATAATAGAAAAGAATCAAAATTTTACCCCAATTCAATTCAAAATCTTAAAAGTTTAATAAAAACAAGAAAATCCAAAAACATTAAATTAATGGATTATAGTTCTAAAGAAAAAATAGAATTTAATAATTCTGATAAAGAATACTGGAAAATTTGTTTAATATTTGCTTTATTATTCTTCTTATTAGAAATTTTGACAATTAAGATAATTGAAAATGAACACATTAATTAAGAATACAAAAATTATTGATAGTAGAAGTGTTTACAACAACTCAATTCAAGATATTTTAATTATTGACGGAATAATCGTCAAAATTGACAAAAACATAAATATTGATAAATTGAATTCTAAAACTAAAATCTTAGAATTTAAAAACTCTCATATTTCACCTGGTTGGTTTGATTTTCATGTTAACTTTTGTGATCCTGGATTTGAAAATAGAGATACAATAAACACTGGTATTCAATCCTCCATTAAAGGGGGATTTACTGGAGTTAATTTAATGCCAAACACACTACCCAAGATTGATAATAAAAGTATGATTGATTATATCAAAAATAAGTCTAAAAATTCTTTAGTTGATATTTTTCCATCATCTAATCTAACAAAAAACTGCGAGGGTAGTGAGATTGTTGAAATGTATGATATTTCATTATCTGGCTGTAAGTCTTTTACTGATGATAAAAAACCATTGAAAAATAGCAAACTTCTCAACATTTCGCTTGAATATGCTAAAGATTTGAATGTTCTTATTTTGCACCATCCAAGTGATATTAATTTAAAAAATCATGGTTTAATTAATGAGGGAAAACTTAGTACAAGATTAGGTTTGAGAGGTATTCCAAACATTTCAGAGTACATCACTACATTTAGAGATATTGAAGTAAATAATTATTCAAAAAGTAGAATTCATTTATCTTATATTTCTACAAAAGAATCTGTAAAGCTAATACGTAAGCAAAAAAAGATTAACAATAATATAACCTGTGATATTTCAATATACAATGCCATTTTTGATGAGAAAAAGGTTGGTGATTTTGATACTCGATATAAGTTATCACCCCCTCTTAGAGCAAATGATGACATTAAAGAAATAATAAAGGGACTTAAAGATTCTACAATTGATATAATCTCTTCTGATCATACACCCGTAGAAATTGAAAATAAAAAAATTGAATTTGATATTGCTGAAAGTGGAATAATAGGTCTAGAATCTTTTTTTGGTTTACTAATAAAAAACTTAAGAAATGATCTCGATTTACAAAATATAATTGAAAAAATATCTATAAATCCTAGAAAAATCTTAAATATTGAGTGTCCTGATATTAAAGTCGGCGAAAAGGCAAATGTAACAATTTTCAATCCTTCACTCGAATGGAAATTTGATGAAAATTGCATAAAGTCACTTTCAAAAAACACTCCTTTTGTTAATGAAACACTAATTGGAAAGCCTCTTGCTGTATACAATAATTCAAAATTAAGTTTGTGTTAATAATTTTGGATATTTTTAATTATCTTTTTTACAGTACCATCAGAAAAAATGTAAAGCAATACTGTTTCTGAACTTACTCTAGTAGCATCAACTTCTTTACCTAATAAATCAGTTGTTCTAATGATTTTCTTTTTATTGATTTTGAAATTATCTGTGTTTGTTGGGTTACTTGAATCCCAGAGATATAAATCATCAATTGCAGCTTCAACTAAACTACCTGAACTTAATGCTCCATTTGCACTATCAGAAGCAACAAACTTTAGCTGGACGTTTGTACTTGATAAATTAACATAATCTTTTGCTCGAAAAGCAAATCTTCTCCAACTAATATCTGATGTTATTGTGTTTTCAATTGGAATCCAATTAATTCCATCTTCAGTAATCTTTACTTGCCACCAATCGGCATTAGGTTCAGCGCCTGTATTGTTAGTATACCAACGCCAATATGTAAAAGCAGGATCATTATAATCAGTCATATCATAATAAGGTGAATATAGTGTGGTATGACCATTGTCAATATCGTTTTCACCAATGTTAGCTTGAGTTGAAGATGCATTACCAGTAAATGCACAATTTATACCTCCTGGAGTGTGCTGTTCATCAGTTTGAACAATTGTATTTGGATCATTAGGGTCAGAATATGATCCGAGTGGAATACCTAACTCCCACCTACCTGTTGTTGCATTATCTAGAGGATCACTAGTCTGCCAGAACCCTAAATTAAAATCAAAATCTTCTTCTTCAACAAGTTCATATCCGACTAAAATAAAAAATGGAAGATTTGCATATTTGAAAGGAGTGTAATTCGATTTCATTGGGGTTATCCCAGATTCCATACCATAAATATCTTCCATTGATAGATAATAAGCTATTATTGTACCAGCGGGCTGTGATGGTATTGAAGTACTATAAATATTACCAGTTGAAGTCATATTAGATATCGTCCATAATGTATCAGAATTAATTCTGTAATAACAGTTTACATTTCCTAATGCCCATGGGTAAGATAACTGTATATTTGCTTGAATTCCAATACTTTGATTGTTGTTAGCTGATGAAACTGGATTATGTGTAATATTTGCATTGGAGATTAATGTTATCCCGTGTAATGCAAAAGCTTGAATGATAGCTAAATCATTTGGTGTTCCGTTGGAAAGATTACCATCATTGTCATCTGCATACAAAACTTCGATCAATATATCTGTGTAAATAGATCCCTCATTTCCGTTTGGCCCATCAATTCCACTATCAAAAGTTTCTTTAAATAGATCAATAACTTGCTGCATATTATTGTTCAAGTTTAAATAGAGATCCCAAAATGCTCCTGCTATAATTTCTCCATCTGCATGAACCTCTCCAACTAAATCTTGAGGATATACTTTTTTATTAATATCAAATCTTCTAACATATCCAGAAGGATTATTTTGATAAAAGCCTGTCCCCAAAATTGGATCTAATGTTATAGTGTATGCCCAAATATCAGCATACCCCTCATTCAATGCTCCATTCCACATACCTGAACCACTATTGTATCTGTTACCATTAATTGCATGACCATACTCATGATATACAACATCAGCAATATTTCCAGTTGCTTCACAATAATCAGTTCCATTTGCAGATAATCCATCAGCATAAAAATTAATTGAATTTCCATTGTAAAAAGCATTACATGATCCTGCCTCATCGATATTAGTCTCTAGCGGAATATCAAGAGCTGTGAAAGTTGGAAAAACTGATTTTAAGTGATCGTGAATCACATTTACCGCACGATATGCTGTTCTTTCTTGAATAGTTGAATTACTGTTATCAAATAAAACATTAGAATTATTTGCTAAAGATTGATTAAAAGAAGGAACAATATTATTGGTTTGAACTTTAGCATAAAGACCTTCTAATTTAAAATTGAGCGAAGTACCCACATTTGCATTTATGTTAACGTTTCCATTATTGTCAGTATAATAAATCGAACCATTATTATTGTTTTCAATCTTTAAATTGACAAGATCTTCAACAGAGGACGGATTATAGGGATGGGTAGTATATAATTCTCCTTCAACATGTGTAATTGGAGCAGGAGCTTCGTATAAAATCTGGTTCTTTCTCATTAATAACTCTCCTGTTGTTGCACTTACATAACACAAATATCTAGCTGGTCCTATTGAAATTCTAGTTTCAAATTCTAATGAGTATATTAATTCAAATTGGTATTTATCGTCATTAGGAATAGGTAAAATTTTTAAATTATTGTCAAATTTAATTTTACTCATAGTTCTTATAACTCCAGATGTAGCTGAGGAGATGGCATCCTCTTTTGAGATTAAGGCATTAGTACTTATGTCTATATCGTTATGAAAATTAAGATTAAAACCGCATAATTTGTTGTCAGAATTGGTTTTTAATCTTAAATTAGAATTTAAAACCTCCAAGTTATTAAAATATTGTTTGAATATAATGTTTCTATATTTTTTAGTACTTATATCTTTATCTAATCTCAAATCTAAATTACTACTAAAATATGCTGCTAAAAAATCATTAGAAAAAACATCAAGCATCTTTATTGGATCATTTGTATTTAAGCTAAAAGGATCTCCAAAAGCTTTGTTTGGAAGCTTAGTTAATTCATCAAAAACAACAAACCAGTTAGGATTAGCTTCAAGAAAATTTTTCCAATGAATTGATGACCTTAAAACATTTTGACTGTACTCGTTTATATCATCTACCTCAAAATAACGAACCTCATTTTCATCTAGGAAATTGTCATGATTACATGTGTAAACATCTACAAATAAAAAAAGGAAGGAAATAAGAAAGAAATTTTTCATAAATAAAGACAGTATACAAAACTAACAAACATTTTTCAAATATTCAATCTTAAGCCATCATATGACAAATTAATATTTTTAGGCAATTGCGTGCTAACTTTTGAATGTAAACCCATTAAATGGCTTATGTGAATAAAATATGATTTTTTTGGTTTAAGTTGACTAACAATGTCAATTGCCTGTTCTAAATTTAAATGAGACAAATGAGGTTCTTTTCTGAGACAATCTAAAACTAGCACTTCAAGATTTTTTAATTTATTTAATTCCATTTTTGATATGTAACTAATATCAGTCAAATAAGCGAAATTTTTGACTCTATAGCCAAAAACAGGCATTTTATAATGTAACCCTTCAATTGGTAAAATTAAATCTTTACCAATACTAAACTTTTCATTTTTAATTAGATTTACATTTACATTTGGAACTCCAGGGTATTTATTTTCTCTAAAAATATAGTGATACTCTCTTTTTAAAGCATCTTCAACTTCTTTAGTACAATATAATTGCATATCTTTTTTCCATTTAAAATTAAATGCTCTAACATCATCAAGTCCAGAAATATGATCTTTATGAGAATGAGTATACATAATGGCATCAATATCTTTTATGTTTTCTCTTAACATTTGTTGTCTAAAATCAGGTCCGGAGTCAATAAGAATTGTATTATTTGAGGTTTTTATAATTATTGAAGATCTTAATCGATTATCTTTTGGATCTTTAGATTTACATACCTCACAATCACAAGCTATTACAGGAACTCCTTGTGAGGTCCCGGTACCTAAAAAAATTATTTCCATTAAATGAGTTGTATCAATAATTATAAATTAAATATCTACAAATTTAAATTAATGATATAAATTTGCAGCGCAATGAATAAGGATAATATTATTTTAAGTCCTGCTCAAAAAGCTCTTAGAATCAATCTTGATAAAGAAATCTACGGTTCTTTTGTTGAAATTGGAGCAGGACAAGAAGTTGCACGACAATTTTTTAGAGTTGGATCAGCTTCAACAACCATCGCTAAAACAATGTCAGCTTATGATAGAGATTTTTCAAACGCAATTTATGGTAAGGAAGATGATGGTAGATTTGTTTCTAAAAATAGACTTATAAATATGCTAAATCATGAGTACTCACTCATTGAAGAAAGACTTAGAACGGAAGATCATCCAAACACAAAGTTTTTTGCTTTTGCTGATACTGTTACAACCATAGATTTTAAAAAAAAGAAAAAGGGACATGGATGGATAGGAATAAGATTTCAAAAATATAGCAATACAAAACCCAATGATTTTATTTTCCATGTAAGATTAAATGATCAGGATTCAAAATTACAACAAGAAACTTTAGGTATTATTGGTACCAATCTTATTCATGCATGCTTTTTTAACAACCAATCAGCAAAAAATATTTTAAACGAAATATATCATAATCTCTCTAGAAATAATGTCGAAATCGATATGATTGAAGTTGTTGGCCCTGATTTTGAAAATGAAGATAATAGATTGCTAAGTATGGTACTAGTAAAAGAGGGTTACACTGATGCAGTAACATTTAATACTAAAAAAGAAAATAAACATCCTTCAGATATTTTAAGAAAAAAGAATATTCTGACTTTAAGAGGAAGTTTCAGACCTGTCACTAAAGTCAATATCGATATGCTTAAAAACGGTATTGAAAAATTCATTGAGGACAAAAAAGTTAAAAAGGAAAACATTCAAATCCTTTTTGAAATTACACTTAGTAACTTACGTGCTGAAGGAGAAGTAGATGAAAGTGATTTTTTGGACAGAGTTGAGATATTATGCTCTCTAGGCTATACAGTTATGATTTCAAATTTCCAAAAATATTATAAGCTCATAGAGTACCTTTCAGTATTCTCAAATAAAAGAATGGGTATTATAATTGGTGCTGATAATTTAATTGAAATGTTTGAAGAAAAATATTATCGAAATTTAAATGGTGGTATCCTAGAGGCATTTGGAATCATATTTACAAGAGATGTTAAAATATATTTATACCCTTTCATTAAAGATCAAACATTATTAAACTCTACAAATATTCCAGTACATCCAAGAGTAAAATCTCTTTATGATTACATGAATAATAATAAAAGAATCATTGATATCAATCACAGTAAGGATGTTTTAAAAATATTTTCCAGACAAGTTTTAAAGATGATAAAAGATTGTAAAGATGGTGAATGGGAACATATGGTTCCAAAAGGAGTCTCTGAGTTGATAAAAGATAGATCTCTTTTTGGTAGTACTAATTGCCAATTATAATTTTACTCGGCAATGAAAAATTTAAAAATCTTACTACTTCTAATTATAATTGTTCCAAGTATGTCCTTTGCACAAAGAGGCGGAAAGAAAGGATTTGGAAACTATGGTGCCAAAAAACAAACAAATTA
>CENW01007582.1_pt1 | contig 9821 bp, 8 predicted proteins | sample 530241 | NCBI WGS metagenome assembly CENW01 (sample SAMEA2619818, study PRJEB7988) | marine metagenome | isolation source: saline water (ENVO:00002010), including | reverse complement strand
GCTTTCAATTGTGCAGGATCCATTTTTATCAAATAAAATAGTGTGTATCAATATTTATACGTTATCCCTGAGGCACATCTAGGCGGTTTTCTTGCTGTGCTAAAATTTGTGCAGTTGTTTGATCTAGTAAAGTCTTATCACTATATACCTTCTTTATATCAGGATTTAAGTCGTCAAGAATATCTTTGTATTTTTCAATTATAGGTTCTACAACTTTCCAAAAGTATCCTTCTTTACCAGGAATTTTCCCATGATAGATATCAACTACCAAAGCAAGAATCAACCCATCACCTACAACTATTCCCAAATCTCTACGCAAATCCACTTCACGTGTTCCTATCTTTGCTTTTCTTGATAGCATTTCTGCAGTTTCTATATCTGGTGTTGACATTTTTCAAATATTTTGTTATACTGTATTGATTGTATTTATAATTATAACACAATAATGTCAAATCAACCACCTAGGATAGAGACATGGTTTCCTAAGACAGTGTACATTAGAGATGAAGTGTGCTTAGATTTGCTTCCAGAACTAGAGAAAAAGTGTAAGGAGTTAGAAACAGAAAGAACAAAAGCATTTCAAGTAAACTCATCACATCAAACAAACAGACTTTTACAGAAAGAAGAGGTGTTTTCAGAGTTATCTTCTGGAATAATGGATAACTTTAGTTTCTATATGGAACGTCTAGGATACTGCGAGGATTATATCTCAGAATGTTTTATTGGAAATATGTGGACTAATATCAGTAACAAAGATGATTTTCTATTTCCACACTCGCATCCTGGTTGTATAATGTCAGGAGCATATTATGTAAAAGCAACAGAAGAGAATTCAATTACGTTCTATGATGAAATTAATCCTGCCTTTGAACCACCTAAATACAACAACCCATTAAATTGGTCTACAACCAATTATCCTTGTGTCCCTGCTAGACTTCTATTGTTTAGAAGTAATTTAATTCATGGAACAACTCGACAGGAAGAAGAAGGAGAAAAAATTGTTATCTCTTTTAATATTGTAAAAACTATTCGTGAAATTTAATAATGGATTTAGAAGCATCAATTGACGGTATTTTTCCCTCATATATTTTTAACTTTGATTTATCAGACAAATTTGATTGGAAAAAATTAATTCCAATACTTGATGAAGAAATTAATTTAAGACATCAACTAGAAGAGCAACAGGCATCAGACAAATTAGTAGATCCAATTCCCACACAAATGTCTCAGACTGTTCTCGTAAGAGCAGTTCAAACTTTAGATAGAGAATTACATAGAAGACAAGAGTTTGCAGAACTTACTGCATGGGTAAAAATATGTCTCGAATACTATAGAAAAAGATTTGAAATGCAGTGTGAAAAACTTGAACCTACTTTGATGTGGGGAAATAAGTCAATCAAACATGCACAACATCATGCACATTATCATACTATGTCATTGATCTCTGGTGTCTTTCATCTTCATGATGGCATTGGAACATGTTTTATGGATCCTGTAGAACAAAAACTTAGAGGTCTTCAAGTGTTTGATAAAACTACAAATAATACTTGGACTCCTCAAGCTTATCCTGGTCAACTAATTTTGTTTCCTGCATACATGAAACATTATACAGAACCACATGAAGGTGATGATCCAAGATGGTCAATTGCATTTAACAGTTTTCCTTCTGGAAAATGTAATTGGGACGAACATGATAAAATTATTGCTGTAGATCTTACTGTAAATTAATGATTGATAATCAATTTAGTGTTCCTTTTCATACATACAGTATTGATGATTGGGAAACCAATAAGAAAAAAATATTAGATAGTCTTCCAGATTTTAAAGATTATAAATTAAAAAAATCTAAGAACAGTGCTCATGGTGATAAAAATCATTACAGTGATTATTTTAGCAATTTAAACAAACCACCAAAATACTCTAAAGTTGTTTTAGGTATTTTAGAAAAACACATAAAATCATTTTGCGAATACACTAAAGAAACTTGGAATATAAATGCTCTTTGGTTTCAAACATACGAAAGATATAATAATTTTCAAGTTCATAATCATGGCATTGGTGGATGGAGTGCAATTCTTTTTGTAGAATTTGATGATAAAGAACATTCAGCAACAACATTTTATTGTCCATATATGTCAAATAAAAGATCTTTTTTAGGTGGATATGATACCTACATACCAAAAGTAAAAGAAGGAGATCTTATTATATTTCCTGCTTTTATCATGCATGAAGCATCTTCAAATATGAGTATTAAAAGAAGAACAATTATTTCCTTTAATTTAAAATGAAAGATTTTATCGAAGTGTACGACAACGCTCTTACTCCAGAAATGTGTAAGGAAATTATGGAATTTTTTGATGGTGCTCCACCAGAACTCAAACATAGTGGTCAGGTATATAAAGATTCTTGGGATATTTCAGTAGATAAAAGTTACAAAGATTCTACTGACGTTTGGATGAATTTTCATAATTGGACAGAACCAGATAAAATGATTGCTTCTACTCTTCTTACGCACATTGGAAAGTATAGAGAAGTACACCCAGAGATTGATAATGTATCTACTTGGGAGTTAGCTGAATTATACAATATACAAAAATATGAACCAGAACAGGGATATCATGCTCCACACTGCGAATGTATGGATGGCACCACCCCAAGAATCTTAGCATGGATGTTCTATTTGAATACTGTTACTGATAAAGGAGGAACTCATTTTACAAATTACGATATTACAACAGATGCTGTAGAAGGAAGATTAGTTATTTGGCCAGCGTATTGGACTCATACACATCATGGAATTGCAAGTCCAACTCAAATAAAATATATTGCCACTGGGTGGTATGAATTTGCACAAAAAGGTTTACAACTTAACGAATATTTTGATGAAGCAGTCAAACAAGCTAAGTGATTTTATTTTCACAGAAAAATCAATACCAGATACTATATGTGATTACATTCTAAAAGAATTAGAATCTAATCATTGGGAGAAGCATCAATGGGGATCTATATATGGAGATGCAGTAGATGAAACAGAAGCACCTAAAGAACCAGATATAACTTACTCAAAACCTCTTGATTCAATTTTAAATTCTTTTGTTTTACAAACTGGAAACAAATATCAAAAAAAGTATTCAGACGAATCTCATTATAATACATCTAATTTCATCTTTTCATTTTCAGAAATTAGATTTAATCGTTATCATATTGATCAAAAAATGGAGATGCACTTTGATCACATTAAAAGTTTGTTCAATGGATATAATCCTGGCATTCCTGTGCTTTCTTTTATTGGAGCTCTTAATGATAATTACGAAGGAGGTGAATTAGTCTTCTGGAAAGATTATTCTATAAAACTAAAAAAAGGGGAAGTGATATGCTTCCCCTCTAATTTCTTATATCAACATAGAGTAAATCCGATACTCAGTGGAGTAAGAGATACTTTTGTTTGTTGGGCATGGTAATTAAACTTTGTATCTGATGAGAACAATACCTGATCCACCAGAACCAGCTGGTTCTCCTGTTTGTGATCCTCCACCAGCATTATTTTGTGATCCTCCACCACCACCACCGCCTGTGTTGGCGAGACCATTAGTGGCATAGTAACCATTGTGTTGGTGTGCTCCTGCACCACCGCCACCACCTTTATTGTTAGGTCCTCTATCACCATTGGTGTTGTACCAATATTGACCTCCGTCTCCACCACCACCAAACCAACCTCTAGTTCCAGAAGTTCCGTTAGTTTCTGTAGTTCCCCATGATTCAAAACCAGCAAAATATCTACCAGGACCACCAGAGCCAGGTGCACTATCACTCCAACCTTTTACTGTTGCTGGCCAGTTAACTTGACCATAATCAGTATTACTACCATTACGACCTAATTCATATCCTCCAGCTCCGCCACCACCAGCACCTTCATGTGGTTGTCCATGACCAGTATCTTGTCCGTGACCATTCATTCCTCTATATCGTGGCATGAATCCTCCATTACTATGAGCAGTACCTGAGGGATATTGTGCAATACCAGATACATCTCTTCTATTATAAGGTCCGTTGTGAGGTCCTACACCCCATGCAAACCTACCCCCACCAGAATTACCATATCCATAACCACCAAAGTTTCCTTGAGTGCATCTTCCACCAGTATTGTGTGTTTCCCATGATTGTACACCACTATAATGGTCTCCTGATCCACCACCAGATCCACCATCTCTTTCTTCAAATGCGTCTGATTTATTCCAATAGTTAGTAGAGGTTTTAGTTCTTTGCTCGTTATTTGTATAGAATGATTCCATTCCACCACCGCCACCTATGGCAAGAAATGTAATTTGCGAATCATTACTTTTTCTTAGATAACTATCTTCTCCTCTACGACCATGGAAGAAATTTCCGTCTCCTTGTCCTGTGTAATAATATCCGTTTGTAAAGTAAGAACCTGTAGGACCTCCTATTCCACCAGCACCTACTCTTACTTGATAATCTCCTACTACTGGAAACCATTGTGGTTGCCAGAGGACTCCTCCTCCGCCACCACCGCCCCCACCACCGTGGGAACCTCCTCCTCCGCCACCACCAGCGACGACTAAAAGTTCGATAGTTGCTCCAAATCCAACTGAAGAAATAGTGAAGGTATAAGTATTACCTGTTTGTGTATATGCATGATATTTGTATCCATCACCTGGTGTAGTTTCTGTTCCACCACTAGCAACTACTTTTCCTTTACCCATATTTAACCACCCATCATTTGCGGTTAAAACTTGAGCAGAATTAGTATCAGTATTGTATATGATAGAACCAACTTGATGATCAGTATTATTTCTAGTTGATGTGTTTTGTAAAGGTACTGTAAATGCCTCTGTTGGTCTTAAAGTACCTACGTTTAGTTTAGACATTTTTAAATTTGATAACGTACAATAACAATTCCAGATCCACCTCTTCCAGCTGGTGGGTTGGTGTTATTATTTGATCCACCTCCACCGCCACCACCAGTAGCGTTTACACCATCTTCACCGTAAAGAGAGTATGCGACAGAACTACCACGACCACCACCGCCATAGTAACCACCTGTAGTATTATTTGATCTATTTTGTGAACCTCCACCACTAGTGTAGTATCCACCTCCGCCACCACCAGCGAACCATCCAGAAGGGAATCCATAAGGTGAGAATTGATTTAATTGAATTCCGATTCCACCATTACTTGCTGTGTCAGATGCTCCACCAGAAGCAACTCCTCCTGCACCTCCTCCACCAGCACCTTCATGAGGACCAGCATGTGAACCATCTTCATTACTACTAGGTCCGTTACTACCTCTACTTCCTCCTGGATTACCGTAATATGTTCCACCAGCGTTATTGCCTTGAAGAGCATTTCCACCAGTCCATGCTGTACCACCAGGTACGTTTCCTGCTCTAGTTCCTGGCCACATGTCTCCACCACCTCCACCAGATCCACCATTTTTGTAGATTGAGAAATAATAGAAACACTCGTTTCCGCCCCCGCCACCAATAGCATGAATATTATCAAAATAACTATCGCCACCAGGACGTCCATGCGTTGCAGAATCATTTGCAGTATCAGTTCCTGGTGAACCTACTCCTGAGACACCACCGTCTCCAACAACCACGTTGTAACTTCCAACGGAAATAGGATATGCAGTATGATGGACAACGCCACCAGCTCCACCGCCTCCTCCTCCGCCATAGGAACCACCGCCACCGCCACCACCAGCAACGACTAAGACTTCTGCGGTTGTTCCAGCGGGAATTGAAGTAACTTGAAATGTGCTAGTTCCTGGTTGGGTAAAAGCATGCATTTTATAATTACCACTTATACTCACAATTCCACCAGTTGCTTCGATTCCACCCTGACCTGTAGAAATCCAGTTTGATCCATCATAGATCTCAACTGTCCCACTTGTTGAGTTGAAAATCATCAAACCAACAGTACCAGTTGGTCTATTAGACGCAGTATAAGAAGGAAGTTCAATACCAACGCTTACATTTAATTTATCTACATTAAGGGATGACATGTTCTAATACTCTTTGTATCTTACTATTTATTAGTTATTTATTTAATAGTCCAGTTACCACCTGTTTCGATAGTAACCTCTTTTCCTGACGCAATTGTTAGTTCACCAAAGGAGACAATAAACTCTCCTGCATTTACAACTACAGTTTCATCAATTGTCTGCTTACATTTCTTGAACATTCCATAACTATCAGTCCACTGTTCAAAACCGTTAGCAGATAATGTTGCTTTTGCTGGTAGTAATTGTATATGGATATTTGTTGCAGTGCTGTTATTTGTTGTAGTGTATGTACTACCATTAGATGGAGTACCATTAGTTTGAAGGTAGTCAACTAAACCACCACTACCAGCATCAACATAAATGTTTCCACTAGGACTAGGAATAGATCCACCACCGTTACCACTTAACCATGCAAGGTTGTAAATTTTGCCAGGTGTTAGTTCTGGACTTCCAATAGTTGCTACTGCAGCATCAAAATCAAATTCTAAAATTTCACCTGTTGTTCCTGCAGTTGGAGTCTTGACTTTTGCACCATATTTAACAGTGTAATTGCCAACTGAGGTTTGTTCTACAATTAGAACCCACCATGCGTATTGTCCAGGATTAAGTCTTCTAAACTTAACAGCACCATATTTCTCAAATGGATCAAGTACTACTGCTCTATCAACACCAAAGTAACCAGGTGAGAACCATTGTATTCCACCAGTTAGTGTTTGATCTCCTTTAAAGTCTCCGTTTTGAATGTCAATGTCTCCACCAACAACTAATTCTTTTGTAGGATCAGTAACTGCTGACATTGTAGGACCTATACCAACTTTAGATAATCTGTAGATATCGTATGTGTTAGATGCTTCAGTCCATCTAGATGTTACAAATTCAGCATTGTTCTGGAATAGTTGACCGTTAAAGTTAACATCACCTTGTACGTTAAGATTATAATTTCTTAATTGATTTGTTTCTGGATCATTACCAGATGTTGCACTTGTATTGATAGAAACTTTACTATCACCATGAACCAAAAGACCAGGTGTAGTTGACCATGATGTTCCACCATTATTTGTAGATGGTGTAATTTCAAATGCGTTACTGAAACCTTGTTGGTTACCAATTCTAAAGTTCTTCTGTGATGAAGCACCAACAAAATTCATGTAAGCACCATTGTTATCTGCTAATCCAACTGTAGCATAAGTTCTGAATCTAGTTCCTCCATTGACATCCAATTTGAAAGTAGAATCTGGAGAAGTGTCATTGATACCAACTGTGCCATCTTTTGTGATAGTCATTGCTTCAGTTGATGCAGTTATAGGAACTTCATTTCCACTTTGTGCACTATCAACCATGAATGCTAAACGTCCATAAGAAGACCAAAGTGCTAATCTCTCAGTACCCCTATGATCATAAACTAGACCACCTCTTACATTGGCGTCATAACTAAACGACATACCAAACTGAGTATCATTTCCAGTAGAACCATCTTGCCAGTTACCATTAAATTGTCCAAAATCAATGTAGTGGTTGTCGTCATAACCATCCAAATTAGAAGGTCTCATTCTTAACTTGACAAATGACTGACCAGCACGGTTAGTAAATGTAGTTGTACCAATACCAATTTTATTTTCAGAAGCATCAACAAATAATGTATTACTATCAACATTAAGATCATCAGTTAATGTCGTTACTCCAGTTACTCCCAATTGTCCACCAACACTGATATTAGAAGTGCTACCAGTCAACGTAAGAGAACCAGTCATTGTATCACCAGTCTTCAATACGTTTGCTGATGCAGAACCTGTTAAGTTTGCAGTGATCGTTCCAGCAGCGAAATTACCAGATCCGTCACGTTGTACAGCATAGTTTGGTGTATTGCTACTACTAAATTGTATGTTACCAGCGTTATAAACAATTTGATTATTAATTGTAAACGCATTAGCATCTGCAACAGTAACATCAAGGTTACCAGATCCATCTGTTGCATTACCACCAGATGCTTCTATCTTAACATTATAATTAGTTGCTTGAAGTTGAGAAGAGTTGAATAATATTCTAGGTGATGTTGCGTTTCCATCTTTTCTACCTAATTGTAATTGTCCAACACCGCCATCACTATGTAAGTTTGCAACTTCTACAGTGTTACCATCTTCAATTGTAAAGTCATCAAACTCTACCCTATTGGATGCAGTACCAACTGTTAGAGCACCAACAAAATTACCAGATGTAAGTCTACCAATTAGAATAGTGTAATCATTAAAGTTATCATTAACATCATCATTAAATACAACATTATCAATAACAAAACTACCAACACCCTGTGCATTAGCATTGTAAAGGTTTACAGATGGGTTGTTTGGATCGCCAGGTACAAATGGAGCAGCATTAAGTATTTGACCAGATATATAAATTCTAAATTTAGGATCACCTTGGAATTGTTTAATTGTAACTTTATCTCTAAACTTAGTCTCACTCATAAAACGAGGAAGTCTATTATCAGATAATGTTCCGTAGTTTATGTTAAGTGCATTTTGATACCAGTCACCTTGTTTGTTATCTAATCTATCAGCGTCTAAATCAGAATCTACACCATCGTTAAGTGATGTCCATACCTTCGCCCATGAATTCCATGTGCTGACTCCGTTACCAGAACCACGAAGATACATATTGTCATCATTAGCAAATGCTAATTGTCTTACACCACCAAATGATGCGTCAAAACCAGAAGCACCATTTCTAAATGTCACAACCATATGTTTGGTTGATGTTCCAGTTCCAATACCTGTGTTAACTGAAGGGTATGCAGTTCCTAATCCATTAGAACTATTGAATACTGTATTAGCAATAGCACCTTCAACAAAACTGTTTGGATCTGGGTTAGATGTTGGGTTGTTAGTACCAGTCTGTAGTCTAATAGTATTGTTAGAGGATCCACTAATATCAATATCGTAACCTCCACTCAATCTATCTGATGGAACTGTTCCTGAGAACAAATTAGTTGCACTGGTATAGTACTGACCTTGCTGACCATCTAATAAGTCAGCATCTAGTCCACTGTCAGGACCCATTTTAAGTTCAACAGAACCATTTCCTGCTGTACCAATATTAAACTGTGATTTCTTATATCTAGAAACACCAATAGTACCGTAAAGATCGGCAGAAATTGTTAGATCTGAAACTCTCTGAACATCTAAAGCAACGTTTGCATATTGTCTATTAACTGTACTTACTTTAGCATTTAATACTAAACTAGATCCACCACCTATTGCTGTTGGTGAAACTGTAATTGCAAAGTCGGCGTTATATCCAGTACCACCATCAGTAACTGTTAATTCAGTAACTGAGTTACCAGCAACAATAATATTTGCTTTTAATCCTGTACCTGTTCCACCTGATAGAGGAAGATCAAAATATTGTCCATTAGTAAATCCAGTACCAGCATTAGCGATAATAACATCATCAACAAATCCACCTTGTGTGAAGGTAGACTCAAATGTCATTGGAGAAGCACCACGTTCAAACTCAATAATTGTTCCTAAAGGAATTGTTTGAGTTACTGGATTATTGAGAGATATACTTGTTAATCCAGCAGCAGTAACAACACCAGTTATATTTGTATTTGCTGCAATACCAGCAATTCCTTGTTTAACTTCATGTCCAATAAGAACATCAGAGTTTGTGGCAAATTGCATCTGGCTAGAACCAGAGTTACACTGTGCATTTAATTTAGCAAAGTATCTTGTTTCAGCACCCTTAATTGACTGAACTGCTAATGCAAAGTTCTGGTCACCTCTTAAGAATGTAA
>CENW01051725.1_pt1 | contig 9826 bp, 8 predicted proteins | sample 530241 | NCBI WGS metagenome assembly CENW01 (sample SAMEA2619818, study PRJEB7988) | marine metagenome | isolation source: saline water (ENVO:00002010), including | reverse complement strand
CCTCTATATATTGAAGATAAAGATTTATCACTAAAGATTGATACTGTTTCTTTTGTTGTTACTGAATCCATTACTTACCAAACACCCCCAATAATGGGTGGTTCAAAAAGATTGTACCTTGGCAGAAGTGAGAATTATGATTTTGAATATGCTATGATAAGGTTTAATAACACTGCTTCGAGGCGCTTTGATCCTCAAGGCAATCGAAATATCATTGATAATTTCATTGATTACAATGACTCTTTACTTACCATTGACAGTTTAGGATTAAAGCTTTTTTTCTCGACAGATTCAGTTCAGACTAATTCGTCATTTAAACTTCATTATTATCCAGATGGCGCTGATTCTGTGTTTAGTCAGGCTCAAACAAATTATTACAATCATAATGCAAATTTCTCTAATGTAATTTCGTATGGAATTGTTCAATCTGACACTTCTTCCTTATCAACTTTAAATTTTAAAATCGACTCATCGTATTTTTCAGAATTCATGGATACGTCCAATGTAAGTTTTAACAATACCTTTTTAATATCTATATCATCCGATGAAAATAAAATTCATGAATTTTTAAGTGTGAATGAAGACGGTATAAATTTTCCATCACTATCAATTTATTTTACTTATCAAATTAACGACTCAACTTTAATAGATACGTTTAACACACATAGTGCATCGGAGGATTTATCAATATTAAAACCACCTGCGCTATCTGATACTGATTCCACACACTTATCTGTATCTTTATCAAAAGGACTCAAATCTCTATTAACAATTGATATGAAAGATTGGAAGTTGCCAAAGAGCAGCGTAATTCGAAAAGCTGAACTTTTACTTTTTCCTTTAAATTCTGATTCAACTAATACTTTTATAGTTAATTCATATCCAACTGAAACTAACTTTATTCCAAAATCGTTTACCTCCTACACCAGTGATCCATTTATTTATAACTTAGATTTTGGCACCTCTACTATTTTAACTGAAAAAGTGAAATTCAACCATCGTTTAGGAATAAATGGTTTCTTTAATGATAATGAATCGATTCATGTTTTTAATCTCCAATCAAGCAGCTTAAATGACCCATTTAAAACTGTATCTTTTTATGATGACAAAAATGTTGAATTTTATCCGAGACTGAGAATCTTATATGTCAATCCATAAACTAATACTTTCATTTACTTTGATTGTCGTCATATCTAATGGACAATCCGTATATAACTCTCATGGCCTAGGTATTATGAAATCGTCATTTTTTTCATCAAGTGATGGAGCTGCCTCTATTGGTTTAGTACCTACTTTTACACCTAAAGTATCGCTTAACAACCCATCAACTTGGAGCAATCTAAACTTTTCATATGTGAATACATCTTATTTTGCTCATTCTGTAAAGTTTAAAGATGCAAGTAATAGCAGTTTTTCTTCACAATTTTCTGGTATTCAATTTTTAATACCAATTAGAAAAAAGTATGGAGTTGCCTTTTCGGTAAAGCCAACTAACAATCATAATTCTTATATATCAACAGATACATCACGCTTTCAAATGTTTGATGAATATCTTGAAACATTTAAAGAGTTTCGCTCAGGAGGAGGCCTTATGGCTTCAAATTTTGCTTTTTCTGCTCCTATCAACTCTCAAATGAATGTAGGCGTATCCTACTATTACTTTTTTGGTTCCTCACGAAATGAGAAGTCTGTTATCCTTAATAGCACCTACTACAGATCTTTAAATATCAATACCTACAAAGGCTCTAAATACGATATTTATTTTAGCGGGAAAATGTTTGATTCAAACAACCTATCAATTAATATTTATTCAAAAATTGGTAAGTCATTAGACCCTATTTCAGGCTATAGTTATAACTTTGACTTTTTTGAAGACACGGATAATAATTATGTCCCAAGTTCAAACGATTTTCCTCAAGACACAGATGTTGATACTGTAAGATTTGAATCTGCATACGCCCCCAATGATTTTAGCCTCGGTTTGAATATAGATTTAAAAAATTCTGTAAATGTATTTTCTGAATTTGAGCTTTGGAGTGATAATGCTGAAAGCAGCGATTTTTTCAGTCTCAACAATGATCAGATCCAATCTAAGAGTCACCTAGGTTTTGGGTTGGTAAAATTTGGCAATCGCGAAGCTAGGGACTGGCAAGATAAAATTACCATGAGAATGGGAGTTTACAGGAAAAAATATAGTTATTTATCTTCAAAAAAGGTAATTGAGAATGGTATGTCATTGGGATTTGGCATTAAATTTAGTTCAACGGGTAATCAGCTCGATGTTTCTTACAAGCGCGGTACTCGTTCTTCTGAAGATTATTTTAACGAAATATTTAATGAATTTACTTTTGGAATCAGCATTGGAGATGTATGGTTTTTAAGAAGGAGAGCAAAACAATGAAACCCATTTTTTTAAATAATAAAATCTTACTTTTTGCAATTGCAATTTTTATAACAATGTGTGCACCACCCGCGCCTGATGTTAATGCAGAAGCTGCAGAAGAAGCCCGTCAAGATTCAATACGTAAAGTTCGTTGCCCTCGCGTTTTCAGCAGCGCCGCTGAATTTTACAAGAATAGAGATTGGGAAAACACTGTTAAGGTCTATGGCGAATTAACAGATTTAGGATGCGACCGCGATGATCCAAAAGAAGTGTATCTGTATTATGCGATTGCATATGAATACATGGGTCGCTATGATAGCTCAGAATATGTTTTGTTAAAAGGTTTAACGTTTTTACCAGAAAATATTGAGCTAAGAAAAAGACTTGCTTATTCTTACCAAAAACAGGGCAAGAAAGATCTCCAGATGAATGAATTGGATAGATTAACATTTTTATCTCCAGAGGATGTCGATATTAAACTAGAGCTTTCAAAGCTCTATGCGGGAGAGGGTAGATATGAGGATCAGATCGTTGTGCTCAAAGATTTACTCAAGGTTCAGCCAAACAATGAAGGCGCTCAAAGCGACCTTGCACAAGCATATGAAAAAAGCGGAAGAGACCCTCTAGAGGTTTATAGAAGCAGATTTGAAAGCAATCCTGATAATATAAGCTATGGTCTTGATTATAGCGATAAACTTCTTGATGCTGACAGACCCACTGAAGCCATAAATATATTAAAACAAGTTGTAGATGAAGATCCAACAAGTAAAGTTGCCTATAGAAAGCTTGCTCAAGCATACGATAGGGATGATGACCTTGAATCAGCAGCAAAAACATATGAAAAATTATTTAGACTTGACCCAAGAAACTTTAGAACTGCGATTAAAATATCTGAAGTTTATTTAGAAAATCAAGATTATGGATCTGCTTTTGATTGGGCTGATCGTGCTGTAATGCTTTCTAAAGAAGGTGAGTCCTTAGCAGCAAAGGCAAATGTATATTATAAAGGTTTTCAAGCTTGCCGATCTGGTCAAATAAGTACCGATGATAGGGTGGTCGCCACTTTGGCTTATAATGGATTTGAGCAAGCTGAAAAAATGGGATTTTCTAAGTTTAGTCGTTCAAAATCTTGGCTCTCCGATAATGAAGTTTTATTTGGTAAAGCACAATGGTTTATGATGGACTCAAATGTTAAGAATAGAGGATTTGTCAAAACCTCGAGCGCTTGTTATGAATGGGTGGGTGAGCGTTTAAACAAGCAAAGCGACTGGTAAATTATTTGAACCAAGCTTCAAAAATATCTACAATAAAGAATTCTGACTCCGAAGTCTATGGTATTCTTCAACGTGAGCTTACACGCGAAAGTGAAACCCTTGAGCTAATTGCATCTGAAAATTTTGTTAGCTATCCAATATTAGAAATGGCTGGCGGAATTATGACCAATAAATACGCTGAAGGGTATCCAGGTGCCAGATATTATGGTGGCTGTCAGCATGTGGATGAGGCTGAAAATCTTGCTCGTGAAAGGGCAAAAAAACTTTTTAACTGTAAATATGCAAATGTTCAACCACATTCCGGTTCTCAGGCAAATATGGCGGTATTAATGACTTTTCTTGATATAGGAGACACCATAATGGGTTTAGATCTAGCGCATGGGGGACACCTTACACATGGTAGTAAAGTTAATTTCTCTGGTCAGCTTTACAATGCCGTATCTTACCAAGTTAACAAGGATACAGGTAGACTTGACATGCAAAGTGTTGCGTCTATTGCAAAGAAACACAAGCCTAAAATGATAATATGTGGCGGTAGCGCCTATCCAAGGCACGTTGAATTTGCAGAGTTTAAAGCTATAGCAGATGATGTTGGTGCTTTTTTAATGGCAGACATAGCTCATCCGTCAGGCTTGGTTGCAGCGGGACTTCATCCCTCACCAATGCCTTATTGTGATGTAGTTACAACTACAACACATAAAACTTTACGCGGCCCAAGAGGTGGCATGATAATGATGGGTAGAGACACAGAAAATATTTGGAACGTTGTCGCTCCTAAATCTGGGAGAGTTAAAATGGTCTCTGAACTGTTGGACTCTGCTGTTATGCCAGGTGTTCAAGGTGGGCCATTGATGCATATAATTGCTGCTAAAGCTATTGCTTTCGGGGAGGCCCTAGATCCATCTTTTAAAATTTATGCTCAAAATATAATAGATAATGCAAAATCCATGGCTAATGCATTCCTTGATAAAGGTTACGATTTAATATCTGGTGGAACAGATACCCATGTTGTGTTAATTGATCTTACAAATAAAAAAGTGTCGGGAAAAGCTGCCGAAAAAGCACTTGAAAGAGCTGGTATTACGGTAAACAAAAATATGGTTCCATTTGATACAAAAAGTCCCTTTGTAACGAGTGGAATTCGCGTCGGAACCCCAGCTATAACGACTCGAGGAATGGGTAATGATGAAATGACAAAAATAGTGGATTTGATTGATAAAGTAATATTAAACATTGATAACAATGAAATATTAACTTCCGTCAATCAATCTGTAAAGGAGCTTTGTCAATCATTCCCATTATACAATGAGCTTCACGAATAGAAACAACTTTTTACCTCTCTTTTTCTTCACCTTTTTTAGTCTTTCTTGTAGTACCTCTTCTTTTAGCATTGTTGCTCTTAATTTCACGCCAGAACTTGCGCAAAAAACCTTTCATAGAAATTCGATTAGGCTAGAAAAAAAAGCCATTAATAGTCCGAATGACTCAAAGGCTTTATATAACGCATCCAAAAACTTAACAATGTATACATATGGATTTCTAATGGATGAGGCTAAAAAAATATCTATGGAAGATTACAAGGAGGGTTTGAAAATTTACAATGAAGCAAATTCAATCTTTAAAAGATCGATTTTATACATCGAAAAATCCATTCAACTAGATTATAATGATTATTTTACATGGATAAATAATTCCCAGCCATCATCAATAGATTTTAAAAAGGAGAGTTCTTCAAAACTTTATTGGGCGGCAGCATCTTATGCTGGCGCTATTCAATCTAGCAATGGAGATCCCAATTGGGTTGTTCAGCTCCCTAAGATTGGTAAATTACTTGAGACAGGTTTAGAGCTATATCCTGAGTGGAACTATGGTGCTTTTTATACTGCAATGATACCATATTCAATGATTAGACATGATGCTAGTCCCAATAAGATAGATACAGCTAAATATTATTTTAATAAAGCTCTAGAAGCCTCAGGTCTACAAGATTTGTCACCCTATATAGCATACGCTGAGAACATAGCGTTATATCAACAAAATAAGAATGAATTCACAAATATGCTTTATAGTGCACTTCGTATAGATATAAATGCCAATCCTGACCTATCTTTAGTAAATTATATCAACAGAAGTAGAGCCAATTGGCTCTTAGATAATATAGATGAGTTTTTTTATTAGATTATGATTCAAAAATTGTCCATCAAAGTATTTTTAATTATTTTATTAGTTCAGCCAATTTTTGCTAAAAAAATTATTATTAAAATGGCGACTCTTGCACCTGAAGGTACCGAATGGCATGGTCTTTTAGTTGAAATGGGTCAAGAATGGCGCAAGGCAACAAACGGTGATGTAAGATTGAGAATTTATCCAGGAGGCGTTGTAGGTGATGAAAGGGATATGATACGTAAGATTCGAATCGGTCAAATACATGGAGCTGCCGTAACTACTGAGGGCATGACAGAAGTCAATCATTACTTTACATCATTTAATTATCCTACATTATATCAATCATATGAAGATGTTGATTACGTAAGAAGCGAACTGTCTAATGAGCTATACTCAGGTACTGAAGAAAATGGCTTTAAGCTTCTTACAATGGTGGACGTAGGATGGGTCTACTGGTTTTCAACTGATCCTATCTATACACCATCGGACCTTAAGGAAACAAAAATATGGACATGGGCTGGCGATTATAAGTCAGTACAGCTTTATGAAAAGAACGGTTTTCAACCTATACCTCTTACCTCAATGGATATTTTATCAGGTCTTCAAACTGGCCTAATTAATTCAATGGGTCTCAACCCAATGTTTGCCTTATCACAGCAAATTTTTGGAATAGCAGACAATATGCTGGATATGAAATGGGGTAATCTAACCGCTGCAATTATAGTTGATATGAAAATTTGGAATCGAATTAAGCCTGATCATCAAAAATCAATGCTTTCAATTGCTGAAAATCTTGGGGATAGCTTTCAAAATAAAAATAGATTTAGCTCTGATAAAGCTGTAGAAACTATGAAAGATTATGGCTTGACCGTTAATACTCCATCTGAAAATCAATTACAGGAATGGTTTGATTTGATATCTAGAATGGATGAGAGTTTTCGTGGTTCATTTATTTCTGAGGATGCTTATGACAGGCTCATGGACATTAAAAAGAATATGAGTGAAAGATAAAGCAATGAAAAAAAGTAGTTTATCTGAAAATCAATTAAGCGCTTTTAGTCTTTATGTGGGTTCGATACTGAGCGGTATATCCTTTTTGATACAATTATTATTGTCAAGCCCCCCTAATAAAGGAGAGCATATTTTTACCTATTACGCTAATCAAATACTCCTGAATTCTAATGTAAGTATGTTAAGTGCTTTGTTTTCATTTTTCGGTTCAATTGCGATCGCTTTTGGTATATTCTCATTAAATCAGTTTATTCAAAAAAAATCTATAAATCCATTGATGAATCTATCTGTTTTTCTCTTTGTAATATCATCTATTGGTTTTGTCATCTCTCGCACACATGACTTGCTTATTATTTGGGGTTCTCCAAGTGAATTTTCAAATAACATGATGGTTGAATTTGCACTGATATTTTCTTTTGGACTATTTTATTGGCTTGGTATTGCTGGTATTGCATATTGCTTAAAAGAGAACGAATTTTTAAATAATAACTTCTTATTGGCCCTATCGATTGCAAGTATCTTCAATTTTTTATTGATAATCTATACAATTTTCAATGTTGATCCTTACGATGGTTCGACTTTAGTTCCCCTTTACACTGGTTTTACGATTGGAAATATACTGGTTATATTCTTTTGTTTCTTATCAGCAAAAAAACTTATTAATTCCTAACACTTTCTTTATAACAATTCATCGAAAAGGAGCATTATGAAAAAATATATCACCCTATTTAGTCTTGCTGTTACTGTTGTAGGTTTGGCGATAACTATTGATAGAGGAGATTGGTTTCTTGTTTTTGTGATTTCCATTGGCCTTATTCAAATACTCATTTCAAAAGGGTGGAAGTAAAAAAAATAATGAATCGCATAAAATTTGCACTCGTTGTTATGCCTCGATATAGCATTAGTGTTTTTATCTTTTTACTTCTTGTAGCTGTGTTTTTTTATGCAGGTGGAACCCTTCATGATCCAGGGTCAAAAGGATATTCTTTCACTAGAAACTTTTTTAGCGATTTAGGCATACTTTCCTCGCAAAATATTGTTTCTGTCGTGCTTTTTGGAATGGCCCTTTTAGTTTGTGGCTTAACCTTTATGATTTATTTTTTTTATTTTATGAAACTATTTAACCAGAATACGACAAATAGCAAACTTGGTAAAATTGGAACTCTTTTTGGAATTTTGGGAGCTATCTTTTTTATCATTGTTGGATTTACGCCACATAACTATGTTCATGATTCTCATGTATTGTCTGTTCATTGGGCATTTAGATGTTTTTTTCTAGCATCATCATTCCTAACATTCTCAATTTTTAGAGATAGTAGATTTGATTCTAGATATGCTTATGGATACTTAATATTTGCAATTTTAATATTTTTTTATATCATAGTTTTAGAGTTTGGCCCTTCGCCCCGCGAGAGCGATTTTGCATTAGTGTTTAATGTCATTTCTCAAAAAATTATTGTGTTTGTATTTATACTATCTGTGCTTTTGCAGTCGCTGGGAAATGCAACATTGATTGATAATAATAAACTTTAGTTTTTAAATATAGTTTAAGAAAGCAAAAAATGATGTACAAAATTAAATATCTAATATTCTTAATGATATTATTTAGTTGTTCGAGTGAACCCAAATCTGGATGGGATAAGTATTTATTTTCTGATGATATTTTGAGCGCTGAAGAATTTATTGATCAAGATTTACTATCAACACATATTACAAAGCTATCCTCTGATGAATTTCAAGGTAGAAAACCTGCAACACCGGGAGGTAAAAAAACGGTAAAATATTTAATTGATTCATTTCAAGGGATAGGTTTAAAACCTGGCAACCCCAACGGTTCTTGGACACAAGACGTGAAGATGTTGGGCGTCAAATCAAATTTACGCTCTCAGTTTATTACCGATGATGAGAGATGGGTTCTGAGAACAGGTGATGATATAATTGGAAATTCTTATATCAAAAAACAAAATGTTAATCTAGAGAGAGTTGGTGTTATTTTTTGCGGTTATGGCATAACAGCCCCTGAGTATAAATGGGATGATTATAAGGGAATAGATGTCAAAGGTAAGGTTGTTATAATTTTAGTGAACGATCCGCCAATCATGAACAATGATGAATATGATAATGATATGTTTAAGGGTAAAGCCATGACATATTATGGTAGATGGTCATACAAATACGAAGAAGCATTAAGGAGGGGTGCTGCTGGAGCAATAGTGATACATGAATCTGGTCCCGCAGGGTATCCATTTAGTGTTCTTCAAGCTGGCCATGACTCAGAAAGTTTAACCATTGAAGCATCAAAATCTTTAAAATTTCAAGGCTGGCTACCATTAAGCTCGGCACAAAAACTTTTTTCAATGTCCGGACTTGACTTCTCTTCAATGAAAAAAGAGGCCTTAAGTCCTGATTTTCAACCAAAAAATATGGATATAAAATTCACTAGCCGAATCGCAAATACTTATCGATATGTGAACTCAAAAAATGTAATTGCTAAGTATGAAGGTGTAGATTCGCTTCTTAAGGACGAGTACGTTATATACACAGCTCATTGGGACCATCTTGGTATGGATAAAAACTTAAAAGATGATAAAGTTTATAATGGCGCAAACGATAATGCATTGGGTACAGCTATGGTTCTCGCAGCCGCAAAATCATTTTCACAATTAAAAATTGGAACTAAGAGGAGCATTCTTTTCCTAGCGGTTACTGCAGAAGAGGATGGTCTGCTAGGGGCTAAATACTATAGCATGAACCCCCTGTATCCATTAGAAAAAACCCTCGCTGTAATAAACATTGATGCCATGGGCAACACGTTTGGCAAAACAAAAGATTTGATCATTATAGGTAAGGGAAATTCAAATCTTGACAACATAGTTGAAAGCGCAGCAAAACAAGATAAGAAATATGTTATTCCTGACGCTGAGCCTGAAAAAGGATTTTATTACAGGTCGGATCATTTTGCTTTTGCTAAAATGGGAGTTCCCTCGCTTTA
>CENW01009360.1_pt1 | contig 9904 bp, 8 predicted proteins | sample 530241 | NCBI WGS metagenome assembly CENW01 (sample SAMEA2619818, study PRJEB7988) | marine metagenome | isolation source: saline water (ENVO:00002010), including | reverse complement strand
GTTGACAAAATGGAGTGATTTATATAATTCATCAATCAATTTCTTGCATTAAACAATGGATCTAATTTATGAGAACTGTGGAGTAGCTACAACAATGATTACGAGTCTAATTATTCAAACCGCATTGAATCAACAGGATCCAGATTTGCCGCTCTCCAGGCAGGATAGCTTCCAAATCCAATACCAATGAGTGAACAACTTATTACACCATAGACAGCCCAATCGATTGGTATGACAGCAGGAACCTTAGCAACAATTGAGATCAAGCTGCCAGCTGCTATTCCAAAAATAACTCCGATGATTCCACCAACCTGACAAAGAAAAACCGCTTCCGTTAAAAATTGAATTAAAATATGTCTTTTAGTCGCACCTATTGCTTTGCGAACTCCAATTTCTTTAATTCTTTCTGTAACAGAAACTAGCATGATATTCATGATGCCTATCCCAGCTACGATTAGGGCAATGAGGCTAATTGAAAATGCAAAGATTTTAATTGATCCTGTAAAAGAGCCAAAAGTTTCCATGAGTTCATCGTTTGTTGTGATTTCAAAATCATTATCACCTCCAGGAGAAACTTTTCTTAAAGTCCTTAAAATACCTATAACTTCATCAAGCGTTTCACTATAAACATCTGCAGATTCCGATTCAACCATTATACCTAGGGAGTACGAGCTTCCTTTAAAACGCTGAAGAAATGTAGTAATAGGCATGAAGATATAATTATCCTGGCTTTGTCCGAACGACTGACCCTGTCGTTCTGTTATTCCAACAACTGTGAAATTAATTCCTTGAAGCTGAATGACTTTCCCTAAAGGGTCCTCAAAAGGAAAAAGGGCATCAACAACATCGGCACCAATAATACATACGCTTCTTGATAGATGGACGTCCTCATCTGTTAAATTTCTCCCATCAGCAATATAGGTATTAACAGTTCTTAGGGTGCCAGGGTCACCCCCAGAAACTTTGGGAGCTTGTTTTGTTTGTTTGTCCTTATAAGTTACGATTCGCACGCGATCCGTTTCATCTCCTCCACTTACCAATATTGGTAATGTTGCTCTCTCTTTAAGTGCAAAGTATTGATCGAGATCAATATTCTTTCTGTTTCGGTATTTCTCATTTCTTCCGAACTGGATGGCAGGACTCTTAGAGATCATAAACGTATTAGTGCCGAAAACATTTAATCCTGACTCTATTGAATTCTCAAGTGTTTTGATTGCTGTCATTACACTAATGACTGAAAAAATACCTACAGAAATTCCCAACAGAGTTAAAATTGACCTTAGCTTGTTTTGTTTGATAGCATCAAAGGTCATTTGAATGCTCTCACGCACTATATTTTTTAATTGTCTATTGCTAAGCCTCATATTACTCATACCTTAGGGCATCAATGGGATCCAGCTTAGCAGCGCGATATGATGGTATGACACCTGCTATTATTCCAACAAAAATACTTAAGGATATTGATGTCACTGCAAGCCAGATGGGCATGACTGAGGGGAAAAATTGATTGATTACAAAACTCAATAAGGTAGCAAACGTTAAGCCTATTAGCCCACCAATGACACAGATCATGACGGCTTCCATCAAAAACTGTGTCAGGATCATATTTCTTGTGGCGCCAATGGCTTTTCGAACTCCGATCTCTTTAGTTCTCTCTTTCACAGATACGAACATGATATTCATAATTCCAATACCGCCTACTACAAGAGATAACGTGGTTATAAATAATCCTATACCCCCAATTGTAAATTTGATGCCATTGTAAATATTTTCAAAGGCCATTGTTTGATTTACGGCAAAGTCATCTTTTTCTGAAGGTTTCAAGCCTCGAATTTGTCTCATGATCCCATAAATTTCATCTTTTGACTCTTCGATTTTATCGGCAGGGACCTTAACACTTATTCTAATGAAACCTCTTCGAGAAAACAAACGCTGGGTAGCCCCTGAAGGAATAATTACTTGAGTGTCAAAGCTGAAAAGTCCTAAAAATTTACCCTGTTTTTCCATCACACCTAAAACACGAAAGCGTATACCGTCAATCTTAAACTTTTTACCAATAGGATCTTCGTTAGGAAAAAGATTTTCGGCAACATCGTGCCCTAAAAGAGCCACACGCGCTCCAGATCTGTCCTCTGAGTTTGTAAAAAATCTACCCTTAGCAACCCCATAGTTGGTTGTATTCAAATAATCGGTGGTTGTACCAAAAATTTGAGATCTTGCGCCTAAGTCACCTCTTGTAAGGCTTGCGCCACGTTGCATTACTGGAGCTACAGCTTCTGCATATTTTGATTTTGATTGAATCTTGTCAACGTACTCAAGCTTAATTCTTGGCCTGTTACGAACCTCCCACCATTCTTGACCTCCAAACCATTCCCATCTACTAATTGAAAGAACATCTTTGCCTAGAAAATCCATACTTTTGTCAAACCCTTTGTCCAGACCAGAAATTAATGTTCCCATTAAGGTGACGGTCAAAATTCCAATGACTATACTTAAACCAGTCAAAAAGGATCGTATTTTATTTGAGAATATTGAGGAGACAGCGATTCGTAAGCTTTCTTTAAAAATCGAAAACATTATACAGCAACTGTTTTAATATTGGATCTGTCTTCTTTGATTTTACCATCAAAAATAGTAATGATGCGATTAGCATGCATGGCAATTTCTTTTTCATGTGTTACAAGGATTATGGTATTGCCCTTTTGATGAAGATCGTTCAGGATTTTCATAATTTCTATTCCACTTTTTGAATCAAGATTGCCAGTAGGCTCATCAGCAAGAATGATTGATGGATTGTTAACTAAAGCTCTAGCTATTGCAACGCGTTGCCTCTGACCCCCTGACAACTCATTTGGTTTGTGATCTAGTCTGTCTTCAAGACCAACAGAAATTAAGGAATTTCGTGCCATTTCTAACCGTTTGACCTTAGGTATGTTTGAGTAGATCAAGGGAACTTCAACATTTCGCAGAGCGGTAGATTTTGGCAAAAGATTAAAGGTCTGAAAAACAAATCCTATTTTTCTATTACGTATTGATGCAAGTTGATCATCATCCATTTGGTGGACAAGTTCCCCTTCAAATTGATAAGTGCCATGCGTAGGGGTATCCAAACAACCTATAATATTCATCAAGGTCGATTTCCCAGACCCAGATGGACCCATGATCGAAATATATTCATTGGAAGTAATTTTTACATCCACACCGTCAAGCGCCCTTACTTGTTCATCCCCAACATCGTAATGACGCTTAATAGAGTTAAGTGAAATTAAATTTGACACTTATTATTTATTTCTTTGTTTTTCTTTTTGAATTTTAACCAGCATATTATGTTTCAGCTCCTTACTAATGGCTTTATAGCTTCCAACCACTATTTCATCATTTTCAGATAGACCGCTTATAACATGATAGTCAGTTTCACTTGAAATCCCAACTTTCACAGGTCTTACATGAACATAGTTGCTGCCTTTTTTTGCTTTTTTAAATTTGTTATCAAAACTATAAGAGTCTTTGTCTCCAGGGCGATTGACAACGCCCTGTGAATCAGAAATCACAAAAACCAATTCTTCCATTTCTTTTTTCATATTTTCGTTAACATATCTATCTTGAGATTTATCACCAAATTCAAATTTTTCAGCACCCTTTTTTCTTGTTGTGAGACTCTGGATTGGTATAGCCAATACGTTTTCCTTTTTATCAGTGATTATGTCAACTGTTGCACTCATCCCGGGACGAATTCCGTCTGGCACATCTATCATTCTTACCTTTACTTGAAAATTCGTAACTTGCTGCTGGGAGCCCATTCCTGTTACTTGAGGAACTAGGGCAACTTCATTAACAACACCGAAGAAAACAGTATCTAAGAATGCATCAATTTCAATTTCTGCTGTGTCACCCTTAGAAATGGACACAACATCGTTTTCGTTCACATCAATGATTACTTCCATTTTCGAAAGGTCAGCAATGATCATCAACACTTCCGCTTGGAACATTCCACCAAGTGCCATTTCACCAACCTCCTTATTAATTTTAGTAACTATTCCATTTTGAGGTGAAGATATTCTTGCTCTATCCAATTCATCTTTGCGTGATTCTAAATTTGCTCTTGCTTGTTCAAGCTGACTATTTGCTATTTCAAAGGATGCTTGTACAGCTTCGAGCTCCTGCTCTGAAGCCAAGCTTTGATCATACATTGACTCGATTCTTTTCTTACTTGCAAGCTCTTGTTTGATTCGCGCTTTTGCAGATCGAACTGACGATGAGGCAGCATTATAATTTGACAACAATTGCTTCCTGTCTAGAGAAATAAGATGCTGCCCTTTTTGTACGTAATCACCCTCTTCAACAGTAATTGAATCGATCCATGCTGATGAAGTTGAGGAGCTAATTTTTACTTCAGTTTCAGGTTGGATGGTGCCGCTTGCATTTACTTTTTGAACAACGGTTTTAAGTGACACTTTCTCAATCTCAACGTTTATGGCTTTCTTATTGTTTTGACCTAGACTGATAGCAACCATTATTACAGTGAACACAACTGCAGTTGATATGATTAGCCATTTACGCTTGTTTGATTTTTTCTTATCAGGCACAATTAACTCCTAAAATTTTTTAATCTAGATCCAGGGTTCCAAGCAGAGCTTTTAAATTAACTTGCTGAATGAACGCGTCGTATTTAGATCGCACAAGCGATGATCTTGCTTGTACAACAGATACTTGAGCATTCAAAACCTCTAAGATTGTGGTTGAACCTTGGGTATATCTAACTTGTGATAATTTTAAATCTTCTTCAGCGGACTCAAGGACGGTTTCATTGATAGGTATTATTTCAACATAATTGTTTAATTGATCTATCAAATCTTGAAGCTGTACAGATATGTCTTCTAACTGAGTAAGATATTCTGATTCCTGCTTGTTAACAGCAATTTTTGCTTTTTGTATTCTTGTCGATATACTGCTTCCAGTATAAAGCGGAATTGAAATTGATAAAGAGGCATTTGTTCTTTGTTTGTCTCCAAAGTTATTTGAGATTGCATCGGCAATATTATCAGAAGATCCTAAGGCACTTGCAGATAAACTAACAACAGGCATTCTTGAACCCTTTGCAATTTTCTCACCTAATTCTGCAGCAACAATTTGGTATTGCTTTGCCTTAATGCTCGGATTGTGTTTTTGTAAAAGTTGAAACCCTGTTTCAAATTCAGGGACAATTTCTAGAGGCTTTTGAACTTCTTCAATGCTAAAATCCTGGTCGGAATTAATAATACCCATAGAATTCTTTAAACTACGATAGGCGCTTTTAGCTGAAGCGTCATTAGTAATGACATCAATTCTTGCCTGCCCAAAGCGAACCTCTGCTTTTAATAGGTCGGTCTTTTTTGCAGATCCCAAATCATACTGTTGCTGAACAAAGGTCAATTGTTGCTGGGAGCTCATTAAGTTTGACCTTGCAACATCGAGAAGCTGTAACGCTTTTAAATAATTAAAATATGCAAAATGCACGTTTCGAATAATATTCGTTATTAATTGACGATCAAATTGTTCGCTTATTCGATAATTATTTTTAGCGAGACGAATGTTGTTCCACCATATACCACCATCGTATATATTTTGAGCGATAGAGAGATTTGATGATCCAGTGGTAATGCTGCTTACATCTGAAAGCAGTTCACCCGATGATTGATTAAATCCAAAAGACTGCTGCGGGAACTTTGACTCAGAGCTGCTTACAGAGGCTCTAATTGATGGCAGTATGCCGCTATAAGAACTTCTGATGTCTTGTTTTGATGATTGTAGTTCTAAAGCAGATGCTTTTAACGCTTCCTTGTTCTCTAAAGCAATTTTAATTACTTGCTCTAAAGTATAACTTTGAGAAAAAGATATTGAAAAAAATAGAATAAAGATGGGTTTCATCTTAAAGAGTTAACCGCTTAAGCCTGCAAAAAATGCCCCTATACCTGAAAAAATTAATAGGCTGGCTATCCATAATGAGCCTGTAGCTTTGAAAGTATCAGCTAAATTTTTCTGGTACAAAAAAGTAAACGCTATAGCTGTTAGATACACTCTCCACAAAGCAAAGATATCAACCCCGCTTAGAAAATTGTTTATGAAGCTTCCTTGTTCACCAATTCCAAAAGCTCCCAATCCTGTAAAGATCATCATATTATCGGTAATGTATTGTATTGGTGTTTTGACAATATATTCTACGACAGAAGGAAGATAGGCAAATGAATTAACCATAAAGATTTTGCTAAATTGTATTTTTGACCCCAAAACCAGATTGCCAATCATCATTGAAAAAAAAGACCAAAATAGCAGTCGCATCGGCCATGATATTGCAGAGCTAATATAAATGAAAATTGATGTAGCTCCAGTATTTGAGTATATTCGATCATATTGAGAGCCAAGAATTTCCTGTTTCTGCTCTTCAGTTATATTTGGGTTGTTATTGATGGTTTGTTCAACTTGTTCCCACTGTAAATCTGCTATTTGTTCTGACAGAATTGCTGAAGAAAGCACAGCAAATGCCATCAATAGTAATATTGGAATTGTAGATTGTTTAAGATCGAAAGATTCAGAGATAGATTTGAACGTTTCACTTGGCGCAGTGAGAGCATTTATAAGTGTTGAAATCATTAATTATCCTATTGTAAAGATTTACAGGTAAAACTCAACCGATTATACAGGAATAATTTAAGGATGTTCCCTCGGCATTAAAAACCTATTCAGTGACTGTAAATTTTCCTCCAGTTCTGTAAAGCGGATAGTTGAAGTAATTTTCAGAAAATTCACTGTAACCTTCACTCAATGCCTCGATCAACTGGTCAGGAGGAACGTCATTGCTTTCAATGATGACATAGGGAACAGCTTCGTATGTACCAGCTGGTAGCGTTGGTCGCAAACTATCATCGACAACCTTAAAGTTGATTAAAAATTCTCTGTATGGTTTTTCAATAAATCGTTTGATTGTCCCAGCAGTATCAGGATTGAAAGAGTAGATCAATTCCCCAGAAGCGGTATTTTTTATTAACAACCCTGAGTAGACGGTGGGTTGTCTTGCTGCTTCAATTCCTTTTAAGAAGAAAAATATATCGTTTCTATCAGGTGTCCCCTTAACGGTTACTTTAATATCTTCAACAAAAGATGAAGGTATTATGTTTGGCTCAATCGTTGTGTGGATTTGAACCATTCTGTTTAAATCGATAATTTTTCTTAATTCCCCATTAATTTTTATGACTCGATCATCGTTAAGAATTTCGCCACCAGCGAACGTGACCTTAATACTGGAAATTTGATAATTACTCATGTAAAAATAAATTAGGTAATCTCCGTCTGCAATGCCCCCGCCTGTTGGAGTGCTGGCAGCAGGTAGCTCAAGCTCGAATGAACCATCAGCGCCAGAATTAGCAGTGATTCCAAGCTCTTTCATCCAAACAAAGACGTTGCTATGATTTCCATTTGGGTAAAGGTCAACTCCTTGGAGCTGCACAAATCCTTTAATAGTTCGATGAGGAATACTGCTTTTTGAAGAAAAAGGGTTTTCTTCACAATTCAAGATTAGAAAAGGGATTAAAATTATAATGACGATTTTTTTCATCATAGCTCTAGACTTAATGTTAAATACTTGCGAGTGTCTCTTAAAAGTAAGCCGTCGAGTGAAATGTTATTTTTCTTCAAATTTCTTCCTGAGTATGAAATCTGCCCTTTGCCAAAGCCCAGGTTCACATCTACAGTAAGATGCAAATCGTAATTTGAGAATGCCGGCAATTCTATCTCATTGAATCCTTTTTCAGGAACTAAAATTAACCCAACCTGCTCTCCTTCTTGATAAAATCGAGCTCCAAAAGTAAATGCGCTCCATTTTGATGTGGTGTTAATCGTTAGCTTAAATGCAGATTTAAATGGGAAAGCGCTCATGTCTGAAATATTATAATTTGACAAACCAATTTCACCGGTAAATTTACCCTCATATGTTTTAGCTTTAGCTTTCAACTCAAGGCCTGACATAGTTGCCAATGTTATGTTTTCAAAGTAAGCGACAGGCATACCCAAAAGAAATGTTGATCTCATTTTATTAATATAATCGTTTCTAAAAATGCTTGCCTGCAGTTCCATTTGATCAATGTTTTCCATTGATTTTGGTTCAGTGAGTAAATTTATACCTACCTCCAGTGACTTCATTCTTTCTGGTTGAAGGACCCGTTGATCAGGATTGAGAAACGCAATTTGACTTATCTGCTGTTGTAGAGAGGGAAATTTGATGTTATTACCAGTGGTGACCCAATAAGCTGTGGTTATGCCTGGTGCGCGTTTTGACGCTATTGTAGAAATTTTAAAAATATTATTTGACCATCTATTATTTCCAAAATTAATCAATGCCGATACTTCAGAGAGATCTACAATATCTTTTCTGTTTATTAGGCTATCGCTTTTGTCGCTCACAAAGTCATAGCGATAACTCACGTCAAGATCCGTTAGCCATCGCCCCTCATTATCTCCTTTTGAATGAAGTTTTAATACCGTTGCAATTCCTGCTTGAGTTCGTAGTATTTCAGCTTGTTTAAGTCCCACCTGTTGAACGTTGTTAAAAATTTGATCATCCCAAAAATTTAATTTTGATTCTTCTGCTTGGGCCCCAAACATCCATTCAACTTTATTGAGGTTTAAATATTTTCTTAGGTCTATTTTATTTGAAAAATGGTCGATAGATCGATCAATAAATCCGCGTTCGTTTCTTAAGTTTTGCTGTTCTGACAATTTATGCGATGCAAAAGCAACTTCCACTTCACCAAGAATCATAAGGGCTCCATCAAAACGCAAGGCTGCTAATTCGTTTGATGAATTAATTACATTCAAATCTCTAGTGTTGTCAAACCTTTGGTCGTCTTTGGTAAAATTCCATTCAAGATTGCCATTCAAAGCTTTATTGTTAAATCTATTTGTCATATCAAGAGCAAAATGGGATAAGCCTGAAGTAAGCCCCGGTGATTCAATCTGGGAATCTTGAAAGATTCTTTTGTAGGATCCTCTTTTTTGGTTAATTGATAAAAACGAGTTTTTAATTTTTAATTGTCCATTTGCATTCCAAAATCCAGAATCATACGAACCAAATTGCTGAGAAAATTTTAAATTTTTATCTTTAGAGTTTTTAGGTACGATATTTACCACACCAGAAAAAGCGTCGGACCCATATAAAACTGAATGCCCTCCTTTAACTATTTCAACCTGTTCGATGTTTTGCATGTCGATTAAAGATAGGTCAAAAACATTGTCGTAAGGCCTGTTTAATCTAAATCCATTATACAAAACTAAGACGTCATCTGCATTTCCACCTCGAATAGATACTGTCTTTCTTCCAGAGATTGACTCTTCTATCTGAACACTCTGATCCGTAGCTAATAAGTCACCTGCATCCACATATGCGCGCAACGCAAAAGCGTCGGCCTGGATAATAGAGACAGTTTGCGGCAAATCTTTCTCAATAGCTGGCTTTCTTTTTATACCCGCTGTTTCGATTGCCTCAAATTGAAGGACACGTGGTTGCATAAAAACATTTTGGTTTGACCTCAGACTGTCAATACTCAAAACAATTTTATCATAACCAATATGTTTGAATTCAACAAACTGGTCATTAGTTATATTTTTGAAATCTAAACTGTAGACTCCCTCAATATTTGAGGAAGTTCCCAAATCAGTGCCTTGGATTGAAATGTTTACACCAGAAAGCCTTGCATCAGTAAGTTTATCAGCAATATAACCAGATATATTTTGCGCATAAAATGTAGATGCATTGAAAAAAGCAACTAGAAAGATTTTTTTCATCTCAGTTTAGAGTATTACTGTACTTTTCCTGCAATGTCATTAAATATTGTTTTGCAGCTTCATGTGTGTTTTCAATTTTTCCATCGAG
>CENW01042218.1_pt1 | contig 9930 bp, 17 predicted proteins | sample 530241 | NCBI WGS metagenome assembly CENW01 (sample SAMEA2619818, study PRJEB7988) | marine metagenome | isolation source: saline water (ENVO:00002010), including | reverse complement strand
GGCAACGCAATGGAAATTAAAACAATGAAGAACCCCGATGAATTATGGAAAATACAATCCAAACAAAGTTAAACGAATACAAAGAACAGATTGAAACTCTAAAAAGTATAGATGAACTAGAGGTTTACAACTGGTTAATGACTCTGGGTGCAAAACTAAATGACACACCTTTGTCTGAAAATAAGAGAACTATGGCGAACAAAATTAAACAGTGCCAATTTGATTTATTTGTAGACAGAGAAGACAATCAGTTCAAAGCATGGAGTAATGGTATGATTGCCGCAGGGTATGCCTATATCCTTGTAGACATTTTTAATTCTTTGCCTATTAAAGAATCAAAACAAATAACAGAAACACATTTTAAAACAATCAAACTAGATGAAATGTTAACCATGAATAGGCAAACAGGTTTTTATGAAATGGTAGGTTTAATGATAAACAAAATGAAAGCAGTAAAATGAAAGCATTTGAATTTAACTTGAAAATGAAAGACAGGACAATAAAGACTTTTGTGTACAGTGAAACAGGCAAAGATATCGAAGCAAGATTTCCTAACATGACTGTATCAGATATAAAAGAAATAGAAGATCCTGTTGCACAAAATCCTAATAAGAAAGATGTCTAGAAAAATACTCGTCACTTTTGGCGACAGTTGTACCTATGGTCATGGGTTGAAAGATTGTTTAGCCGCAGATGGATTTAATCCTGGCAAAAAGCCTAGCAAGTTTGCATGGCCCACACTGTTAGCATCAAAAATGGATTATGACCTTGCTAACCTGGGCATACCAGGAGCAAGTAATAAAGAAATATTGCACAAAGTAATGAACACAAAATTACCTAATAATGCTGTTGTAATTATGGGTTGGTCATTGTTTAATCGAACGTGTATTATTAAAAAACATTCTGTAGAGCAAATTGGTGTTTGGCAAGACAGCAAAGCATCAAAAAGTTATTTTAAACATCTGTATGATGATTATGATATGCATATGGATTTTTATCTTAGAGCAAACTTTATCAAAAATTACCTTGACAGATTAGGAATAGAAAACTACCACTGGAGACTGGAGACCACATTAGAGCAAGAAAAGCCAACATGGAATAACGTGCAGTTTTTTGATTTTGAATATCATAAAGTTAAAAAGAAATACCCATTGGCGTTGGATAATTTACATCCAGGGCCAGAAGCACATAAACAATTAGCAGTGATATTTGAAGAAATTATTACAAGGACTCGTAGTTCAGTTGGATAGAACGCCAGTTTGCGGAACTGGAGGTCACAGGTTCGACTCCTGTCGAGTCCGCCAAAACGAAATGCTAAATTAATATATGACCTATACTGTAAATGACAAATGTATAATGTGTAAGCACACAGACTGCGTGGATGTATGTCCTGTGGATTGTTTTTATGAAGGAGACAATATGCTTGTAATCAATCCTGATGAATGTATAGACTGTGGCGTTTGCGAGCCGGAGTGTCCAGAAGATGCAATAAGGTCAGACGCTGATCCAGAAGGTGCGGCTTGGGTTGAGTTTAATCAGAAGTGGGCAATGAAATGGGAAGTGATAGACACCAAAAAAGATCCTTTACCTGATCATGAAAAGCATTCAGGCGAAGCAGACAAATTAAAAAAATATTTTAAAGAAACCTAGAAAATTTATTTTTCTTCTCGTATCCTAAAAAGTTGCACCACAAATATAAATGCCATCTTTCTGTTGTGCCATTATTCCATACCATATGATTTTTTGCACTATTCATACCCCAAACTTCTCCCAAAGGCATATGTTTACCTACAAAGTCTGTTACACCATCATCTGGACCTAAGTAGTTTTCATTATTGCTAACCATCGCATAACAATCTTTATTTGTTTGTACAGGGAGATGCACAGCAAACTCGTGATACAAATCATTTTGTTTAACGGTGCCTGCCATGTTCGGCAATCGCAAATGGGTGTGCCAAACCATAGACCCACTTGGTGGCAACATACTAAAACGTATTCTATTAGGGTTATCGGTCATTTCTAATACTTTTGAAATTGTGTAAGGACACATTTTTCCAGCATCAGTAATTTTCCAAACAGGACTACCATCTGAATGATAATCTATTTTGAAAGTTTCTAACTCATTACTTCTATGTAGGACTCCGCTATCAGATGTCTTTTCAAACACATCATACAAAGAAATATTGTACCAACCTTTGGTACTGCCTCTATTAACATTGTGTTTCATATGCAAAACAGATTCAAGTTCTTGTTTTACTTTATTGTGATCCATTTGAAAATCAATTCGATAAAAATCATTTGATTTAGCCTTTTCAACCAAAGACTTTTGAGAATGATATAAATGAATCATATGTTCTGTCCTTTGGTTATAAAAATCTCTAGTTGTTTTTGAAATACGACCTTGTTCGTAGTACCACTGATTGGCTTCAACAGATGACATTAAATTATATTCTGGTAGTCTATAGTTTGGTTTTTGCATTGTCTAGTACTTAATCATTCTAAATACTAAAAACATCAACACTGGTTAAATACCATTAAATGCTACTATTAAAAACAATCAAAGAACAACAGCCTAACAGTTTGCCTGTATGGATAATGCGACAAGCAGGAAGACATCTGCCAGAATATCAGGAACTTAAAAAGAAGACAGGCAGTCTCGACAAAATGTTTATGGACCCTGTTGTTGCAACAGAAGTCACACTACAACCTGTCACACGTTATGATATGGATGCGGCTGTAATTTTTTCGGACTTATTAATGATCCACAGAGCACTAGGACAAACAGTCAGTTATGATCCTTTGACTGTGGGAACCTTTAAAGAAGAAATGTTAGAAACAGATTTAAAAACATTTCATTCAAGACTAGAACACACATACAAAATTATTAAAATGGTGCGAAGCAAATTGGAGCCACACAAGGCAGTATTAGGTTTTGTTGGTGCACCTTACACCATTTTAAAATATATGACGAAGATAGAAAAGCCTCAAGACTTAGATGCCTTTGATAGAAGTTTTTATCTTGATAAATTGGTTGAGTATATTAGTGAACACGCCATTGCACAAATATCTTCTGGTGCAGATGCTGTTCAATTGTTTGACAGTTGGGCAGGAGACTGCGATGAAGACCATTTAATAGATTGTGTGTTTGATCCTACAGCAAAGGTAATAGAAAACATCAGGGCCAAACATCCTAACACACCAATAATTGCATTTCCTCGTATGATAGGAAAAGAAGTCAAACAGTTTTGTCATTGGTGTAAGCCTGATGTAATATCTATTTCAGCAGATGTAAAGCCAAGTTGGGCGGCGAAACATTTAGAAGGGTATGCAATACAAGGCGGCATGGATCCACAAGTGTTAATGATGAGCAAAACGGAAGTAATCCGTAGAACTTTAGAATACGTTAAACTAATGAAGGAAACTCCTTACATAATGAATTTGGGCCATGGCATACTGCCAGAGACTCCTATTGAAAATGTTGAAACACTGATCAAGACTGTTAGAGATCACAAGAAAATAAAATGAACATTCACGTAACTGATATAATTTTTTCAGACGATCATAAGAACAAAATGCTAGAATGTGCAATGAATGATGATAGGTGGATCAATCACATCACACACGACGGTGGAGAAGAACAGCCCTATCAATTTATAAAGTTTTTAGACACAGACAAAGTGAGAGACGAATCAATCGTACAAGCAGAAAAAATAATTACAGACAAAATTAAAAAGCCTGCTTCAATTTACATTATGAGATTGCCTGCTTATACAGATATGCACGTTCATATTGATACTTACACAAAGCCAGGACAATCAAGAAGAACAATAATGATGACTTTATTAAGTCCTAGGAATTACAAAGAAGAAACTAGAATAGAATACTATGAACAAGACAAGAAAACTGTCACAGAAAGCCACATATATGATGATAGAGCAATCATCACAGATCCTTCTGTGTTTCATAGATGTTTTAATCAAACTCCTGAATGGAGATACAGTCTACAAATTACTTGGAATGACGAAGTGAAAGACATAATAGAAAGATTAGGAAATGTTAATTGATAATTTACTAGGGCAAAACCACTATCATAATATCTTAACACGCATAGATGGCCCAACAACTCCTTGGTTTAGAGGAGAATATACTGCAACGGATCAAGATCCAATCACGGCATACCACAGTTCTTTTTGCAATCTTGTATTCAAAAAAGAAAACGGGCCTATGAGTGATCTGTTTGACATAACTCTGCCTATTCTTTTATCTGCTGTTGACAAACAAAATTTAAAATTGAAAGACTTGTTTAGAATAAGAATAGGTTTGGTTACAAGAACTCCTGAACCAATCGTACACCCTGCTCACAAAGACTATCACACTCCACACAAGACAGGATTGTATTATCTTAATCAAGCAGATGGCGACACAATAATTTACAATGAAACAAAAGAAAGCGACAAGTATTCTGTTAAAGAATCCGTAGAACCAAAATTGAATAGATGGTATAACTTTGATGGTGCACACTATCATAGTAGCACCACACCAACTCAAACAGAAAAAAGAATAGTGATAACATTTAATTATGAAACCAATTAAAGACAAACTATACTGGCTGTATCCAGAAGGCACTGTGCCTAACAGCATAATTGATTACACCTTGGAGCAATTAAAAGACAAGGAAAGACAAGCAGGACGTGTAGGCAAAGGCAAAAACGATGATATGCGTAAGGTTGAAAAGATTCCTATGGATGAATTTGATCCTTTGAGTGTGTTGTTGTATGGTTATGCCCGTAAGGCAAATGACCTTGTGTGGAACTATGACTTGGTAGGGCCTTGTCAATTTGAAATGTTGTATTATGAAAATCAAGGTGATCAATATGACTTCCATGTGGATACTCTATGGTTTGACAATGGCTTATGCAGAAAACTTACAGTTTTATCTTTCATGAATGACGACTACGAAGGCGGAGATTTTTTAATTAAAACTGATGACCGAGCAACCAACATTGTTAAACTAGACACACCAAAAGGTGGCATCTTGGTGTTTCCTACCTTTTTGATGCACGCCGTTAAACCAATTGTGTCGGGAAAAAGAATTTCATGTGTGGGTTGGATAACAGGACCAATGTTAAAATGATACAAGATCAAAATGTACTACCTTTGTTTGCCATACCAATGTGCAGAACAAAAATAGATCCAGTGAATGAAAACACTGTGGACTATCTAAAAAATAGAATAGATTACAACATGATGAGACCAAACTCTTATAACTCTGCCAATATGAAAATATTAGATGATCCAATGTGTCAAAGTCTTAAAACGGCATTATTACAACAAGTTAACGACTTTATGAAATATCTCGATGTAGACACAGACAAACAAAAATTTTATATCACCACCAGTTGGATGAACAAATACAGTCATCACGAGGATAGTCATCAACACTTTCATTCAAATAGTTTAATAAGTGGTGTGCTTTACTTTGAAGACTGCATGGATACTGCTGGCATATCATTTCATAAAAGACAGGGCTGGGACAACCTGTTTCAATATTCTGTAAATTTAGATTTCAAATCACCAAAGAGTAAAAACAGCATGAGTTATTTGTACAATGAATCCACAGTGACTATCAAACCACAGCAATGGGACTTGTTAATGTTTCCTAGTATTTTGAATCACAGTGTACAACCAAATCAATCCACAGATAAAGTAAGGTACAGTCTTGCTTTCAATACCTTTATACATGGAACAGTTGGTGATTCTGGTAGTCAACTGGACCTAAAGTAGTTGTTCATTTTATGAAATTATGTTACACTTTACAAATAATTAAGAGTAGATATGAATCCAATTAATGATAACAATGTTGTTCCTTTGTTTGCAGTACCACTCTGCAAAACAAAGATTGATCCTATCACCGAAGAGGAAATGACTTATCTTACAACAGGCATTCCTTACAAGGAAAGGTTGCACTCTATTGCATGGAACTCTGTGGACAATTACATATTGGACGATCCAAAGGTTGCAGATGTCAAAAAGAAAGTGATGGATCAATTGAATGAATTTTTATTAGGCTATTTGGATATAGATCCTAAACATGAATTTTATATGACAACCAGTTGGATGAACAGATATCAAAAAAATCATTATGCCCAAATGCATTATCATTCCAACAGTTTAATCTCAGGAGTATTGTATCTCACAGACTGTGAACAGACTGCTGACATTGTGTTTCACAAGGACAAATCAAACACAAACATATTCACAGACACAGTGAACATTGACCACAAAGACTTTTTCGATACAGAAACAAAAAGAAGTTATCTGTATCATCAAAGAGAAATGAGATTGTCTCCTAAGCCTTTTGACTTAATCTTGTTTCCTAGTATGACGAACCATAGTGTTGATCTAAATGTTCAAACAGACAAGACAAGATACACATTGGCTTTTAACACATGGGTGCGAGGTACAATAGGAGATAGTACAAGCACATTAATATTAAAATAAAACAAAGGAAACACAATGAAAAAAACTTTATTAATTCTAGCGACTTTGCTGTTAGTAGGGTGTTCTGGTGCCAAATATAATGCAGTATCATTTGGTAAAAAGTGTGTAGCAACAGCGGAAGATGGTACAACAAGAGTTACTCATTCTTACGTGTGGTTCTACAACAAGGACTCTGGCTTACACGCAAATCAAGAAGACTGTGCTACACTAGACTAAAAAATAGGGGGATTAGCTCAGCCGGGAGAGCGCCTGATTTGCATTCAGGAGGTCAGCGGTTCGATCCCGCTATCCTCCACCACTAAATATACTGATGAAACATATAGTTGTAATATTATCTATGTTGATGCTAACCAATTGCAGTTTGCCATTGGTGGGCAGTCTAAGTGGCAGTGCTGTCACAGGTGTTGTGAGTGGCAAAGCATCTCACAGTGTTGCATCGGCGACTGTGGACATCATCAGTTATGAACACACAGGTAAAACAACCAAACAACATCTTTTATCTGCCGTGACTGACAAGAAGCAGGAAGAAAAACCTAAAACTATTGTGTACTACGAAGAATTCAAAGACAAAGTGTATGCAAGACATTCATACACTTACATGATGATGCCTTAATTGGCACTATCTATTTTTAAACCAATCTGCAATTCCGGATTTGTCTGCCCAGGACACTGTGGTGCTCATTTTTTCCAATTTTTCTGATCTAAATTTTACAGCATAAGGATCCAGTTCTTTTTTTATAAACTCTGGGTCTTTGATTGATTCCTCATCAATCACTTTGGTTGTCCAGCCCGGAGTCACCAAGTCCACTGGCTGATCTTTGGTAAATGCTGTCAACATTCTTTCCAACATGATGTCATGATTACTTTTCACTATGTGATTGTATCTGCAATCATAACCTTTCCACACAGCACTTTCATAAAAGTTATCTTTCGCATAAGCAATCATCTCTGGAGCCTCCACATTGTTCAACATATCTCCTTTGCTGATTCTGAGATTGTCCAATCGTTCGTGTGAAAAAAATAAATCAAACATCTGTCGGTCATTGGGCATCACTCTGGGAAAGCCTAACACTATCTGAGGAGCCTGCATTCCGATTTGTTTTGCTTGAGCACTCAGCCAACCCAATCTTTGATCCTGCCACAGTAGATCCAAAGGGGGTCTCTGCAACTGAGTCATAAAACCTTTCACTGCGTCTTGCTCCTCTTGATTCATTTCGTCGTCAATGTTGATGATGTTGATGTTGGTCAGTTTGGGTCTGTTGTCAAAAAACCAAAATCTAGAAGCATTGGTCAACAACCACAATATTTTGTCATTGGGTGTCAACAGATGTATCAAACCCATCAACTGTTGCACAGCAAAGTCTTGACTGGTTCCCATGCCTGAACAGTTGATCACTTTCATATTCATTTCCAAACCCAGTCTTGTGAACCAAGGTTTGAATGTGTCTTCTTTGGCTGGGGGCTGACTGAATGAATCGCCCACGATGTAAAGGGTACCTTTGGTGCTCATGATGTGTATACTTAATTAATTTTTAGGGCCGCCGAAAGTCTTCTTGAATTGCCAACCCAGTTGAAAGTCTCCATCGGAATCTAATCTGTAATGTGTGGAATAGTTTTCACCTTGGTAGTGCATACCCACGTGATCGAAACTGTCCAGTTCTGTGTCCAGTGTAATCCTGCTGTGATTCCAGTCTGGTGTGTATTCAAGGTATCTAAACTTTTTCAGTTCCACTTCACCTTTAACATCTGGCATGGGTATATCTTTAAATCTTTCTGGTATAATTTTGTCTATGTAATGTTCAGCCAATTGTTCAAGACCTTTTTCTTCTGTCAGTTGGGTAGAGTCTGCCTGGGCTGTGGCAGTAAGAATCGTTAATATGATTAGACTTCTCTTTATCATAAAATCCTCTCAAATACTTATACATTGTACACTTTCGGCACATTTTTGTCAACATTATTTTGGTTGACATTTTGGTGCAAATTGTGTATAATTTACAATATAAACGAATAGGTATAGAAATGGACATTATATTTGATGTGGACGGAACCTTGATGAATATTGCCCATCGTAGGCAATATGTGGTGCAACGTCCTAAAGATTGGGCTCGTTTTAGAGCAAACACCCATTTGGACACTCCCAACGAAGATGTATTTGTGGTTGCAAGAGCATTGAATGATAGTGGACACAGAATTATCATTGCTTCGGGCAGGAATCAAAGCCAAGCGGAAATCACTAGACAGCAGATCACCAGTCAGGGTGTACAACCTGTGGCTTACTACTTCAGAAGCAATTCAGACTACAGACCCGACCATGTGTTGAAAAGCGGTATGTTGGACAGAATGATCGCAGATGGATATCAGCCAGAGATGGTGTTTGATGACAGAACTTCGGTGGTTGAAATGTGGCGTGATAGAGGCTTGAGAGCAGTGCAGGTAGCACCAGGAGACTTTTGATGAAACCTTGGATTCAAGCAAAGATTAAGCAGATATTTGACGAGGCTGGAGTTGTGTACACAGAACCCGAAATGGCCCGTGTACAGACTGTTGTGAGCGGACAAACAGGCAAATTTAGAGGCATCTATTACATATGGCCCGAGCAGAACTTTTATGTGGGTCTAGCCAAATCACAGGGTGCCTCCATTGCTGACAAACGCATGGACACTCATGTGTTGAAACTGACTGTGAACCTCAAGGGGTTGTATGGTGGCAAGAGCGAGAATACCAAAATCAAGAAGGAACCCTACAAGAAGTTTCCGGATGGTTGGCGTTGGGCAGTGTCAGAATATCTGTTGAAGCACAAGACCCCAATACCCACACACTGGCAGAAACGTGATGACGGTTTGGTTGAGCCGGTCAATTTGGATTATCAGTGCGAACACAGTCGAGACCCCCAGCAGTTGCCGGTGGCATTGTGGAACCTAAATGCATACACCCCACAACAGATTGAACAGATAGAAGATGGCATGAAGCAGGCCCTGTGGCCCAAGTGCAATTCTGAAACACACAAAAGGAGATTACGTGAAGCAAAGACGCAAGAACAAATCGAAGCGGAAGCAGAAGCCCACCACATTCGATCCCAAGTTGCATGAAAAGACAGGCACAGGCTATCACATGAAGAAGGGTGCACCAGAGGGTGATCTCAGTGGAGCCCAATTGAAACATATTTTATATAAGGGTAGTTAAAGATGACATACAGATTGCACAAACCCAAGCGACCCCAACGGATCAGAAAAGGTGTGAGGATACTCACAGACGGCACTGTTCAGACATGGGTCAAACCATTCGGTTCAAGGAAGGGTTATTGGTCGCCTAGAATGAAAGATAGAGTACCAAAAAGATACTAGCCACCACACCACCCCTGATCCACCAGCGATAGATGTGGAAATTCCAATACAGCGGAATGGGTGTGTTGAGATACCATAGGTACAC
>CENW01033488.1_pt1 | contig 9986 bp, 10 predicted proteins | sample 530241 | NCBI WGS metagenome assembly CENW01 (sample SAMEA2619818, study PRJEB7988) | marine metagenome | isolation source: saline water (ENVO:00002010), including | reverse complement strand
GAAATATCTTTAATTGAAAACATACAAAGAGAAGATTTGAAAGTATCAGAGGAGGCGAAAGCATACCAAAATCTAATCGAAAAAAATGGGTATACTCATGAAACCCTTTCAAAAATAGTAGGCAAGAGTAGATCGCATATAACAAATTTAATGAGAATACTAGAATTAGACAATTTCTTTTTTGATCTATTAAATAGCGGTATTATATCTATGGGTCACGCCAGGGCATTGATAGGCAAAACACCAAATGATTTTGATGACGTTACTATAAAACGGATTGTTTCTGGCAAAATATCAGTTCGTGATTTAGAAAAAAATAGAACAAAAATAAAAACGCAAGATCCTAATTTAGTTCAAGAAGAAAAAACTCTAAGTGATACAATTGGGTTTAAAACAAAAATTGTTTACAATAAAAAGGGTAGAGGAAATATTAAAATTTACTACGAAAATCTTGAACAATATAAATTTTTAGTTAATAAACTAAAAAATTAAATTTTTTGTAATTTACCTCTGACTTTAGTTTAAGAAATAATTTTCTTAAATCACCAACAGAATTTTTTGAATTGAAAATATCTTTCCGTAAATTTAAAATAAAGTTTTTTTCTTCTTTAACCAAAGTGTCAACTATAAAATTTTCACTGTTTAATTTATATTTAGAAACTTCAGAAAACATTAAGTAGGGTGTTGAAATACAGTAGTTAATTAATTTATCATCATGTATCTCAAAAAAATTATTAAGAAAGTATCGTAAATCTTTCTCAAATTCATAACCATTGATTGATACAAAAATTTTTAAAAGTTTTTTATAATTTTTGTAATCAGTTAATATGATATTTTGATTACCTTCCTTAGATATTTTTTCTATTTGCCTACTATTTGTTGTATTGTACAAATATACTTTTTTTTCACTAAATAAGTCATTAGACCTATCTTCATCTAATTCTTTATTTTTATAAATATTTACATTTAGACTTTTAGATATTTCTTCTATTACCAATTCATAAAAACATCCAATTTCATCGTTTACTTGATTAATTAGTAAGTTTTGATTATCCTTTTCGATAAAATTTTTAATCAGTTCAATATTATTTTTTGTCATCACATACCAAATTTTCATAATTTAAAAGATTTATAAAACTTTTTACTAAATGATTTGTATTTTCGTATTTAATTTTTTCAACAGCCTTCTTATTACTATTGAAACTATCACTTGTTGCCAAAATATAAAATTGTGAAATATCATCACTATAAGAATAAACGAAACATTTCGAATTTTTATTATAAATTCTTGAGGTAATCGAACTTCCTACTTTTTCCCTATCGGACGTATTGTCTATATTTGTAACATAAACATTTTGCGAATGTGATATACTTGACTGTATTTCGTAAACAGAATTCTCATCAAGCATATTAAAGTTTTTTAAGTGTAAATTTAATAGATTTGTTAATATAAGCCCGTCGTACTCTCCGCCAATATATCCAACTGAAAATTTAAGCTGATTTTTTGGTTGATTACTAGAGCATGATAAAAAAACTAAACTACTTAGTGATAATATTAATAATTTTATCTTGAACATTTATGACTCTTACTACTTCTCTATTTGCTATTTTATTTTTAATTTTGTCTAATTGATAGATTGAATTTAAAATATCTTTTTCTTTATAACCCTTTATAGTTTCAAATGTAGTAATTAATTTTCCTTGGACCTGAATGGGGAGGCTTATCTTATTTTCAACTAACAATTCATGTTGAATACTAGGCCATTTACCAAGATTTTTAGCATTAAATAAACTCGAACTTATTTTCACTGATAATCTGGGTAGAACTGGAAATATACAAATAAGAATTTTTTTACTTAATTTGTTATCATATAGATGTATTTTATTTTTTTCCAAATAATTGAATAGTGTGTATATGTCTGCAACACATTTATTGAGTGAAAAGTCTAATATATTTTTTTCTATATCATGTACAAACTTTTCCACTCTCTTTTCTGTTTCAAGATTAATATCGGTTCTTTTTTGAAGAAAATAACGCTCTATTCTTTGAACTAAGTTTTTTGAACTTTGAATACCCTCATCTGTCCATTCAAGTTCTCTATCTGGGGGTGAATCTGATATCATAAAAATTCTAGTCGCATCAATTCCATAACTATCAAGAATTTCATCTGGTTCTACTACATTTTTTTTTGATTTAGACATTTTTTCTGTTAGTCCTTCTTCAATTGGCTCTTCAGTATTAATTTTTAGAAGCTTTTTATCTTTGATTACAACATCTTTAGGCATAACCCATTCACCTTGTTTTGTTTTATATGTCTTGTGAGTTATCATACCTTGTGTGAATAATTGTTTGAAAGGTTCATCAACTTCTAAGTTATAAATATCCCTCAGAGCTTTCATAAAAAATCTAGAATATAAAAGGTGTAATATAGCATGCTCTATACCACCAATATATTTATCAACAGGTAACAATTTATTAATTTTTTCTGCATCAAATGGCTTTTTCAATTTATTATCCAGAAACCGAATGTAATACCAAGATGAGTCTACAAAAGTATCTAATGTATCTGTTTCTCTATAAGCAACTTTATTAGTTTTGGGACATATAATTTTTCTCCATTTTTCTAAATTAAGAAGAGCATTGCCCTTACCATTCAAATCAACATCATATGGTAAAATTACCGGGAGCTCATCTTTGTCTAATACCCTGAATGTACCGTCTTCATAATATATAGCTGGTATTGGACATCCCCAGTATCTTTGTCGAGAAACACCCCAGTCTCTAATTTTATAATTAATCTTTTCTTTACCAATATTGTCTCGAATGAAAATTTTTATTATTTCTTTAATAGCATTTTCTTTATTTAAACCATTTAATAATGGTGAATTAATTACAACACCATCTCCATTGTAGGGAAGACTTTCATCATCACACTCAATAACTTTAATTATTGGTAGTGAATATTTTTTGGCAAATTCATAATCTCTCTCATCATGAGCTGGACAACCAAATATTGCCCCTTCGCCGTATGTATCTAAGACAAAATTAGCAATAAATACTGGAATTTTTTTATCTAGAATTGGATGATCACAATTAATAGGCATTTGAAAGCCTATTTTATCTTTATCATTATTGATTTCTCCAAATTCTCTTTTGATCTTACTGATCAATTCTTGATCTAAGAATTTTTTCACAATTGGATGGTTTACTGATACAGCAATGAAAGTAGCACCATAGATAGTATCTGGCCTTGTTGTAAAAATATTTAAATAATCATTATTTTCATGAACCTTAAATTTTATTTCTGCTCCTATTGATTTTCCAATCCAGTTTCTCTGCATTGTTTTGACTTTTTCTGGCCATAGATCTAATTTGTCTAAATCATTTAAAAGCTCCTCAGCATAGTTAGTTATTTTAAAAAACCATTGGGATAAGTTTTTTTTTTCTACAATTGCTCCAGTTCTCCAACCTTTGCCATCAATTACCTGCTCATTAGCTAAAACGGTTTGATCAATGGGATCCCAATTTACTAAAGCATCTTTCTTATAAGCAAGACCAGCATTATAAAGATCAATAAATAATTCTTGTTGATATTTGTAATAATCTTGATTGCAAGTTGCTAATTCTCTATCCCAGTCTAAATCTAAATCTAATTTTTTAAGTTGATATTTCATATTTTCAATATTCTTCAATGTCCAATCTTGTGGATGGGTCTTAAATTGAATAGCTGCATTTTCAGCAGGGAGCCCAAAAGCGTCCCAGCCCATTGGATGAATTACTTCATCACCTTTTAATTTATGATAACGAGCATTTATATCGCCAATAACATAATTTCTAACATGGCCCATGTGTATGTTTCCTGATGGGTAAGGAAACATTTCTAAAATATATTTCTTAGACGACACTGATTTATTTATAATGAAGCTTGAGATAAATTGCCGGCAATATCTAAAATTTTCAAAGTGATTTGTTTTTCCTCTTTTATGTAATCAACATTGTCTGCTATCCATTCACCACCCTGTTTTGTTTCACACAAAAAGCTTGATTTAACCCCTGTTGAAATGAGCTCTTGGGATGTTATTTGTATTTTTATAAGGCATCTTTGGTTCATGTCACTAGAGTCGCGTATCCATTCAGTTTCAATAAAACCTCCTTGATTATCTGCAATTTTCAAAGGATATGTCTTGGTAACTTCAAGCCCTGCATTCCATAAATAAGGATTTACCGAATTCTGATATACCACAGTTGAGTCTTTCCCAATTAGCTTATTAAAATCATCAGATAAATCAAAAAACGACTCCCCACCTGCTCTTTGTTTTGCCATACATTCTCTCATTTTTCTTTTACTCAAGTTTTTATGTGGGTCTTTACAACCGAAAGTTTGATCAAGTTTAGCCATATTAGACTGATGATTATTGCTACAACTGTATAAAAATATTAGTGTTAGGAATAGGGAAAGTGTCTTAAACATTTATCGTTAAATTAGATCAATTTTATGAAAATTAAACAAAAAAAAACCAGGGGCATTTTACCCCTGGTTTGAGTATTTTATATTAAATGGTATTAGAAGCTTACGCTTGTACCGAGTGCAATAACTGTTGCATCTTTAGTAGATGAACTTGCAGCAATATCTCCTGAAACGTTTGTGTATTCAGCAAAGATTGAAGCTCCACCACCAAGAGGTGATGAGAATGTTACATCTGTCTGGTTAGCAGTCTTGTTATTAGCATCGTGACCTGTGTAACCAATTGCTACTGTTGCACCGCCTAATGTAGTTGAGTAAGCAGCTGATACAGCTTCACCTTCTTTAGCAGCAGTATCACCGTCTGTTCCTGTGAAACCTAATGAAAGAGTTCCACCGCCAGCAGCTAATACATATGAAGCACCAAATTCAGTGTTGTTTGTACCGCTTATGTCTTCGTCAGCAGTTGCAAGTGTTAATGTACCTGCACCAATAGGCATTGACAAAGATGCACCTGAAGCAGTGTTTGCAGCACCATCTACGTTACCGGCACCAAGTCCGTCATATACGTAAGCAGCTGTAAGTGACATATCACCAATTGATGTTGTAAGTGATACACCATCACCTTCGTCTTCTGTAAGACCAACTACAGGAGTTTTAGCAACTTGGTTGTCATCAGCGTAAGCAACTAACTCACCAACTTTACCTACGCCGTCTGGAGTTCCAACGTCTTGACCAACTGTGATAGTACCACCTGAGAAGGCAAATGAAAGAGCAGTAATACCAGTTGAACCAGATGCACTTCCAACAGAGTCAGAGTCATTGCTGATTCCAGATGAACCGGTGATTGTTACACCAGCATCAGTTGTGGTAGACATTGAGAATGATACTCCACCACCCATGGTGCTTGATGCGTTACCACCAGCATCAGTATAAGCAGCAGTTCCACTACCACTTACTGAAATGTCTGCATGTGCACTTGTTGCAAATAATGCAGCAGGAATTGCAGACAATAAGTATTTGATTTTTTTCATCTTAATAATCCTTTCGAGATTAATATTAATCGAGGTATATAATCTCGATATTTAAAAAATAATCATTTAAAATACTTAAATTTGGTAGTTTTTTCTAATTTTGTTGCATAAATGCAACAAATAAAATAGTTATAATTCAATGCTATTCTAAAGAATATCCTAAAAAAACATTTATTTTAGTTTTAATACCTTTTTTTGCCCAATATTCTCTTTGCATAAGAAGAGAGTCGAGAAACTCTTGCTTATGATGAGAAAACTCCTTCTTTTCAATAGATCTCTGATGTACGACCTCTTTAACTTGACGTGTACTAGCCGTTGGAGAAAAAAACTCATCCCTTTTCCTCTCATCATATTCTGCTTTGATTCCAAGAAATTTATAAATCTTTTCCTGATGAAATGTATAATTTGAAACAAGGTCTTCATACTTTATATCAAGGATGTTTTTTTTTTCTTCTATATGCTGATCCCAAAATGAAGTAATGGCTTCAAAATTTGCAAGGAATACACCTATATTAAAAAAACTAACACTATAAGGAACATTCAAAACATAACGTTGTTTATATAAAGAGATGGCAGTGTCCCAAGGATTTCTAAAAACTCGAATTATTTTTGATCTAGGCAATAACTTTTGAATTAATCCTGTATACAAAAAATTTTCTGGCATTTTATCGACTATATACTCATAATTACCTCTTAAGTATGAAGTTCTTCTTATATATTTTGATATAAATTTATGATTAAGCTCATTAAGACTTTGTTCCTTAGATAAGATATTCCTCTCAATTATATCTTTGCCACTTTTTAATTCTCCACCTGAGAATACTTTGTCATTTGCTGTTACTACTGATTCTATTAAAGTAGTTCCAGACCTAGGAGATCCGACTATAAAAAAGTTTTTTTCTCCATGCTCTCTATATCCTTCGTCAAAAGATTTGTATTTTTTTAGATAAAGCTCCATAGTTTTAACTATTCTTTCCTGATATTGATGAGAGTTATATCTACTAGTATTAAAAATTTCTCTATTACCAAAATCAAAATAATCTTCAGACTTTTTTTTATCCTTTGATTGATAATACATTGCTAAACCAAAATAAAGAGGTGTAACATAATTAAATCTCTCAATTTTATTTTTGTATTTTTTTTCATTGGTCGATAAATATTTTTCTGCACTCATAACATATTTTTTATTAACTATTTTTGGATTGATGTTACAAAGTAAGAAAAAAATATTTTCATTAAATTTTTCTTCTAAAATTTTATTGAATAAAAATATTGTCTCCTCATCATTTTTTAAAGCTCCATTTATCTCTGAAACTAAAAGGAATACATTGACATATTTGCTAAAAGACCCATTACCAATTTTTTTCACTATATCTAGTGCTGCTGAAATCATTTCTTTTGCTTTTTTAAAGTCTCTCTTTTTTAAATAAATTTCAGCTAAAGATGTCTGTACATTTGAATTTTCTTTAAGCTTGGATGCAATTTCTAAATTTGAAATAGATTCCTCATACTCTTCAATTTGGGATAATGCGTAACCCATGTTATTAAAATAGTCAAAATCTCTTAAGTCTTTATTTTTATCATAGCTTTTCTTAAGAACTTCAATCACTCTCTCGAAATTTCCTATTTGAATATATGTATAAGCTAATAATTTTACTGTATCTAAGTTATTAGAATTTTTTTTATATAATAATTTTGCATCTTGTAATGCTTTATAAGTTTCTCCATTATCAATAAGATTTAGTACATTTGAAATTTCATTTTTCATTGGATCAATATAGTATGTTAAATGTAATTATGTCAGTTTTAACTAATATTAAATATCAATACAATTTAAGAATACTCGAAGATTTTCTTTCGACAAATAATTATACCGAGTTTTTTGATCATTTAGAAAATATAAAAAGCAATTATGCTCTCTATCTCAAACTGTTACTTAATCTAGGTAATTCAGCCATTTTAAATAATACTAGTGATATATTTAAATCAAAAATTATTTGGTTAAGCTCATTTCAGCAGGAGGATACCGCATATATTTCGAATTTCTTGAACTTTTATAACCAGAAATTAGAGACAAATGTAAGTGATATTTTTCAATACGAAAAAAAATTGATTACAATTCTTAATAAGTTTTCAGCTATTGAAAATATTTATTTTTCTGATTTTGTTGAAAAGTCATATGTGTATCAATATTTAATATTGCACGAAAATACTGACCCAATAAAATTTCTTAGAAATCATTTACCTTTTTTTTCAACTAAAAATAATTTCAATTTTAGTAAAAATACTCTTACAAATTCTTTCATTTATGTTGTTGAAAATCCTTATGTCATTTACCAAAAAATGAAAAATTCATTAAATGGTGATAAATCTCTGGCTCAAAATATTTTTTTGAATTTAGATAATCAAAGTTCATCCGTTGAAATTGAAAATGTAAATGTTGAAATTAACAAACAAGGATGGCACACCCACACAACGAGTTGGATTGATCCAAATGCCATAAACTCATTAAACGGAAAAGTCATTCTTAAAAAAGATATAATATCAAATACATTTGAAGTTTTAAGTTCTGTAATACTTCATTTTATCCAGTCAGGCGCAAACATAAAAATGGACTACAATTTAATCAAAGATTTTATAGATCAGAACCCTCCAGATATAGATTTGATTGAAGTTGATGTCTCACATAAAGAAAAAAAATTTATAGGAAAATATATAGACAATATATTTAATAAATTTAATTTTGATGGGTAAATAATAAGTTGGAAATAAATTATGATGAACTCAAAAAGGTAAGTGTAAACGTCGAAAAATATCCAAATGCCTCTTTACTTTTAGTTACAAAAAACAGACCAAGAAAACTCGTTAGATCATTAATTGATAAAGGCTACTTACTGTTTGGTGAAAATAGAGTTCAAGAGGCCAATGAAAAATTTCGTGATTTACAAGATCAAAATCTTAAACTCCATTTAATTGGCCCTCTTCAAACTAATAAAGTCAAATTAGCTTTGTCATTATTTGATACAATACAAACCATTGATAGGCCAAAGTTAATTAAAGAAATTTCTAAACACTTAAAATCTAATAAAAACTTTAAGACAATGAATTATTTCATACAAGTCAACGTTGGTGATGAGTCTCAGAAAGCAGGTATTTCTATAGATGAAACTTTGGATTTATATAAATATGCAATATCTGAAAACCTTAATATATCAGGCTTAATGTGCATTCCACCATTTGAAGAAAAGCCAAATAGATATTTCGAAAAAATGATTGATTTAAGAAATTACATTAAAAAAGATTTAAAATTAAGCATGGGTATGAGTAATGACTATGAAATAGCATTATCGTTGAAATCAGATTTAGTAAGGGTTGGCTCAAGAATATTTAAGTGAAAAAATTATTAATTATTTTCTTCATACAAATTAATTTCTTATACGGGGTTGAGATTAAATGCAACTTTGAGGAGGTGTATGGTAATGGAGAAGTGCAACAAGGTTTTTTCTTTTTAAAAAATCAAAAATTAAGATACGAGTATTTAAATAAAAATTTATTTACTATTATTGCAAAAAACGGGAAATTTTTTTTAGTTAATCAAGCTCATAAGAACAATGTTTCAAAAATAAATAATAACACAGAAATCTTAGAAACGTTTATGAACATTGTATCAGACTATCCAAATTTAAAAAATAAATATATCTACAATAACACAAACGTGATCATTGAAAAAAGTAGTAAAGGTTTTATCAAAAGAGTTTCAATTAACTCAGAACAAGTTAATGTAAGCATTAATTTAATTAATTGTGTTTTTGAAGATATCAATGACAATTATTTTAACCATTTTAATTTTGTGGAAGTTAGTCGTTAGATCTTGTTAAAAATAACGTGCAAAGATGAATTTTTCAATTTAATCATTAATAAATTGCTACTCCAAAAAAATTTGATAAATGATATCAATACAGATAAATTTTTTGTAAATATAGAAATTGAGATCAGTGAAAATAATATTAATTTAAATTGTAATGGCAAAAAGGAATATATTTCCGTACCCATGGATATAAATACTTTCTATAGTCAAGTATTAAGAATAATTTCTGATATTAAGATTTCTAAAGATGAATATGATTATTTTCCTTTTCAAAGAGTCTTATTAAAAAAATCAAAAAAATCGCTTCTTAGCGATATACAAAATACTATTTTTTCAAACTTAATTATTTCTAAAACTGGTATCAATAAAGACAAACTTTATGGATTAATTTGGAAAAAAGATAAAGATATATCAATAAATAAATTAGATACACACCTTACAAATTTGAAAAATCAACTTAAAAAAGATCTTGGCATGAACGCTTACTTTCAGTCCCAAGATAAAACACTTAGGTTAATGATTAATTAATATTTCTCTCTTACCTGCGTGGTTTGGAGGCGATACTATTCCTCTTTGTTCTAATGCTTCCATAATTCTCGCTGCTTTATTGTATCCAACTTG
>CENW01292376.1_pt1 | contig 9989 bp, 11 predicted proteins | sample 530241 | NCBI WGS metagenome assembly CENW01 (sample SAMEA2619818, study PRJEB7988) | marine metagenome | isolation source: saline water (ENVO:00002010), including | reverse complement strand
AATTTATGTCACGGTCAAAATGAAAAGGTCCTTTTAGCCAAATATTAAAAAAAAAAAAAATCTTATACGTTTGATCAAGAGATTCTATAATCCCGGCTTTTCTCATAGGATGTTTTGTTTATATACATTTTGGTATTGGTTTTAAAAAAGTTTTAATTACTAGAGAGAAGGTTGGTCTTAAGTTTGGATTATTTGCTAAAACACGTAAAAAAACAAAGACAAAAAGTAAAAATAAAAAATAAAAAATATTCTTATGGGACAAAAATCTAATACTATTACATTAAGAAAATCAAAGCTTCGATATCTTTTTTTAGGTGAATCAACGAAAAATGTAATGTTTTTTATCAAATATTACAAATTAATGAAAAATCTTTTTCGTTTAAGAGGTTTAAATGTAACAAATTTTTCTTTAAATAGAGTTAATAAAAAGATATTTGTTACATTTTCTCTCTTTTATAATTTATCAAAAATTATTTCTTATCAAAGAATCTTCTCTAAAAAAAATAAAAAATTTAAGAAAAAAGCGCTAGATAGCTTTAAAAATTTATTTAATAATTCTTTAATTAATTCAGATTTAATTCTTTTAAATATTATAATTCTAAACAAACGTATTAACCAAAGATTATTAAATAATTTATATTCTAAGTTTCGTTACTCTAAAAAAAGGATTTTTTCTCGTAGATATACTCTATTCATGGATTTTTTAGCAATATCTTCACTTTATTGTCAAGGTGTTATAAAAATATCAATGTTTTTAGAAATGCTTGGTAGAATTTTTAAAGTTCTTCCTAAGAATAAGCATCGTTTATTCATGCTTTTATTACGAAAACTCTTTATTTTTTTAATCACTCAAAAACTTTATTTATCTGATTTATCTTTGGCAAAGTCTAAAATACGAGGAGTTAAGTTTGTACTTTCGGGACGTTTTTTAGGTAAATTAAGATCTAGTTCGAATTTTATCCATTTGGGTAAAATTCCTCTACAAACTTTAGATAATAACATAGAATATTCACAAGTCAATGTATATACATTATTGGGAGCTTTTGGCTTCAAATTATGAGTCTTACGTAATTAAAATTATGCAATATACACCTAAAAATTTAAAATTTACAAAAAGTCAAAAGTTAAAAACGTCAAATAAAATTCATAATAGTAATTTTATCGGATTAACTAAGGGTTCTATAGGGTTAAAAGCTTTAAAAAGGGGGTCTTTATCTTCTGTTCAATTAACTTCTTTCAAACAAATGTTAGAAAAGAGCACTAAAAAATTAGGATTTATTTTTTTTAATGTTTTTCCTTCCATTCCCGTGAGTGCGAAAGCACTAAAAACTCGTATGGGTCGTGGTAAAGGAGGAGTTGATAAATATATTATAAAAATTAAACCGGGTACGGTTTTGTTCGAGATTGAAACTTTATCTGTAAATGTGGCAAAAAAAGCCTTTCTTTTATTGCAAAAAAAAATACCATTTGAAACAAAGATAATATTGGAAAAGAAAAATTATGGCATATAAACTGAAAAACATTTTTAATACTAAGAGTTCTCTAGACTCAAATATTTTTATTTCTAAAAATTTAGTCCAATATAAATATCCTAAAAATTTTATTTTAAAAAAATCGTTTGAAGACTCTAGGTTTATTTACATATTAGATTTTTACAATTATTTTTTTAATTTAAAACATAGTAGATCTAAAAAATTGGGTGCTACTTTTCTTTTTAATATTGGGTATTATAAAAATGAGCAAAATTTTAAGATAAAATATAGATTAAAAAATTTATCTTCTGTTTTTAGTAATTATCATATAAAGAAAAAATATATTCTTTCGAAACTGAAAAAGAAACATAAATTTCAATAGTTTTGATTGAATAACATAATTTGGTTAATGTGATAGATTGCAAATCTTTAAATAAGGGTTCAAATCCCTTTTCAATCTTAATATTTAACATTTTTTTATGAAATTAAAAAATTTAATAAATCAAAAAATTTTTAATTTAAAGACAAAAGGCTCGGATAGATTTTATATTTTATCTAATTTTAAAAAACAGAAAGGTCTCGAAGCTTTTACTTCTATACTATTAAATCGTTCATTATTAAAGACAAATTTTAATGCGTTTAATAAGAAATCGATTAAAAATAATGTTCGGTATGACTATAAAAATACAGGTCTTTTTGATTTAAAGAGATCTTTTATTTATGCTCGATACGAAAATTATCATTTTTTAAAAAGAAATATGTCATTAAAATTTTGCTTGCAACAAGCTCTGTTGATTAGTCGATTAATGGTTGTTTTAAGACTTTTTTTCTTTTTTCGTTTTTTTAGGAATTAATTTTTGGAAAGATAGTGTTAATGGTTAACATAGTGGTCTTCAAAACCGAAGATAGGGGTTCGAATCCCCTTCTTTCTGTTTTCGCCTTCTTCGTCTAAACGGTTAGGACATTACCTTTTCACGGTAAAAAAAAGGGTTCAATTCCCTTAGAGGGTATATATATTTTTTAATAAATTTCTAATATATCCTTTTTTTATAAAAAGTTATTTTATATTTTATATGTTGCAATTACTCGGTTTTTTACCTGAAATTTTTTTATCAATAGTTATTTTTTTGCAACTTATCGTAAATCTTTGAGATTTAACTAAAAACAATCAAAGGTATAAAGCTATTATTGATTCTGAGGTTCCTATCCAAGTTCTTCTTATTATTATTCTTAGTTTAGTTTTATTAAGTTCTTTACGAATAAGTTACGTTGAAGCTTCTAGTATTTATGGTATTTCTTTCGGTAGAATTTCTCTAAAAATTTTTGTGTGTATGGCTTATTTTCTAGTAATTTTTCCGATTTACCGAGCTTTTATTACAGAAAAAATAAATTTTTACGAATTTTTTATTATCACAAACCTTTATATTTTAGCTACGTTTTTTTTATTTAGTTCTTACGATTTACTCTTAGTTTTTATAGCATTTGAACTACAATCGTTTTGTTTATATACCTTATCTGGTATATCTAGAACTTCTGCGTTTAGTGCTGAAGCGGCTTTGAAGTATTTTTTAATAGGAGCGGCTGGTACTTTATTTTTTTTAATAGGTTGTTGTTGTATTCTAATTTCTATCGGATCTTTAAACTTTTTTGTTATCGATTCTTTTAATATTGTTACGCATGTTTCGGATCAGTTTAGTTCGGATCTAAAATTATTAAAGATAGGTATTTGATTGATTTATTTTTCTCTTTTAGTCAAATTAGCTTGTTTTCCTTTTCAAGCATGAGCAGCTGATGTCTATGATGGTGTTCCGCTTTGTAGTACGATTTTTTTTTCTATTATACCTAAAGTTTCTCTTTTTAGTTTTTTCTTTCTATGATTTAAGATTACATCAGTTTGAATTTACGATCTTCAACCATTTTTCCTTTTATTAGGTTTTTTAACAACATTTGTAGGCACTTTTTCTGCTTTAAAACAAAAACGTATAAAACGTATGTTAGTTTTTAGTTCTATAGCACAAAGTGGGTTTTTAATAGCGACTCTAGGAACTTCTAACGGTGAATTAGATGCATGTTTATTAACTTTTTTATTCATTTATATTTTGACTTCACTTATTATTTGAGGAAGTTTTGCATTGCTGTATTTATCAAAAAATAAAATAGCTATTTATTTTAATAAAATTGAGCAGCAGCCGTACTATATTACAGATTCAGAACATTTATTTAAATCAAGTAAAAACTTTGGGTTTAATCTCGGCTTGGCTTTTTTCTCTCTAGCAGGAATACCTCCTTTAGTAGGTTTCTTTGCTAAGGCGTTTATTCTTTTTAACTTATTGAGTTTAAATTATTTTTTTATTCCTATTTTATTTTTAACGGTTGCTATTTTTTCAACATATTATTATATACGAATGATAAAAATTTTTTTATTTAATTCTGTAGACTCTAAGTTATTTTTTGGCCCTTTATTTTCTCAAAACTCTATTTTTTTTGATGTTTTCATTTTAGGAATATATTCCTTTATTCTTGTAGCTTCGTTTTTTTCACCTACAACATTATTTGTTATTATTTATTATATTAGCACTTTTATTCTAGTTTAAAAAATTCTTTTTATGTTTAATTTTATTAAAAATCTTAGGCAAGTTGTTCCTATTTATTCTTTTTCAAGTTTTAAAAACGAGTTATCGATCGTTATAGAACGAAAAAACCTTTTAGCTTCGTTAACTTGTTTAAAACTACATATTGGATATCAATATTCTCTATTAACGTCGATTGCAGGCGTTGATTTATTAGGAAAAACATATAGATTTTGTGTCGTATATGATTTATTGAGTCTTAACAAGAATTCTAGAATTCGTATTAAGACTTTTGTTAATGAAATAAGTCCTGTTCCTAGCAGTGTTTCTTTATTTGTTAATGCAAATTGATGGGAAAGAGAAGTATGAGATCTTTTTGGAATTTATTTTGAAAAACATCCAGATCTCAGACGAATATTAACAGATTATGGTTTTGAGGGTTTTCCTTTAAGAAAAGATTTTCCTTTATATGGTTTTGTCGAAGTTCGTTATAACGAGAGTGAAAAGCAAATAGTCGCTGAACCTGTTCAATTATCACAAGAATTCCGGTCGTTTAATTTTCAAACACCGTGATAATATTTTATAAATTATGATTTTAAAAAAAAAACAATTATCTTCTGAAATTAAAAATTTCACTATTAATTTTGGTCCTCAACATCCTGCAGCCCACGGAGTGCTTCGTTTAATTTTAGAATTAGATGGAGAAGTTGTTGAGCGAGCCGATCCTCATATTGGTCTTTTACATCGAGGTACAGAAAAATTGATTGAAAATAAAACTTATATGCAAGCTTTACCCTATTTCGATCGTTTAGATTACGTTTCTATGATGGCTCAAGAGCATACATATTCTTTAGCTGTTGAGAAGTTAGCACATTTAGATGTTCCTAGAAGAGCTCAAGTGATACGAGTGATTTTTTTAGAAATTACTAGAATATTGAATCATTTATTAGCCGTAGGATGTCATGCAATGGATGTTGGAGCTATGACACCTTTTATGTGAGCGTTTGAAGAGCGTGAAAAATTAATGGAATTTTATGAACGTGTTTCTGGTGCTCGAATGCATTCGGCTTATATTAGACCCGGAGGTGTTAGTGCAGACATTCCTTTAGGTCTTATTGATGATATTTATCTTTTTATTTCTCAATTCAATTTACGTTTGTCTGAAATTGAAGAATTACTTACAGGTAATAGAATTTGAAAAGAACGTTTAGTTGACATCGGTACGATGTCGTCAAAAGCTGCAATCGATTGAGGATTCAGTGGTGTTATGCTTAGAGGTTCTGGTTTAGCTTGAGATTTGAGAAAGACTTCTCCTTGTGAAATTTATTCTGAAATTAACTTTGACATTCCAGTTGGTTCTAATGGAGATTGTTTTGATCGTTACCTAGTTCGTATTGAAGAAATGCGTCAATCTTTGAAGATTATTGAGCAATCACTTTCTTTACTTTCAGAAGGTCCTATAAAGTCAAACGATTTAAAATATATTCCTTCAAATCGTTCAGAAATGAAATTATCTATGGAGGCTGTAATACATCATTTTAAATTGTTTAGTGAGGGTCTTATTATTCCCGCGGGTGAAACGTATACCGCAACAGAAGCTCCTAAAGGAGAATTTGGGGTGTATTTACTTTCTAATAATACTGATAAACCGTTTAGATGTAAAATTAAAGCTCCTGGTTTTGGTCATTTACAAGCATTAAATCATATGTCTAAAGGACATATGATAGCCGATGTCGTAACTATTATTGGAACACAAGACATCGTTTTTGGTGAAGTTGATAGATAGATTTTTATTTTTATTATGTTATTACTTTTTTATTTTACCAATGTGTTTTCTATTTTTTTAATTTCGTTTCTTTATTGAATATTTTTATCTATCAATAATAAATCTTTAGTGATTTTAAAAAAGGTAGCATTAATTCTATCTATTTTAATGATGTTTGAAATGTTGACACTTTTCGCTTCTATTTGTATCGATGATTCTACAAATATTTTATTGTCCAATACTATTTTCGGAATTTTAAATTTTAATTTAAAATTTCAATTAGGTGGAATTTCAATTAGTTTTTGTTTTTTAACAAGTATTTTGATTTTTATTTGTCTTTTATTAATTTGAGATAAACCTTTTTTTGTTGAACAATGTTTGTGTTTATTTTTTTTACAATTTTTCGTTATAGGTGCTTTTACCGCTTCTAATTTATTTTATTTCTATGTATTTTTTGAAGCAGTTGTTATTCCAATGTATATAATGATTATTCTTTTTGGTTCTAGAAATCGTAAAGTTAGAGCTGCAAATTTATTATTTTATTATACTTTGGTAAGTTCTGCAATGCTATTACTTTCTATTGGAGGAGTATACTCTATTTTTGGTACTACAGATTTCGAATTTTTATTAAGTGACGAAGGTTTTGTGACACTTCCTACCTTCATTCAAGATTTTTTGTGACTCACTTTTTTTTTTGCTTTTGCGACTAAGATGCCTTTAACTCCTTTTCATACATGGCTTCCGGAAGCTCATGTTGAAGCTTCTACGCCAGGTTCGGTTTTATTAGCCGGAATTCTTTTAAAATTAGGTTTGTACGGTTTAATAGTTTTCTGTTTAATGTTACTACCTGACTCTAGTTATGTGTTTGGTCCATTTGTTTTTGTAGTTGCAATTTTTGGCGCTATTTATACAGCTGTACTAGCAATACGTCAGCAAGATTTAAAAAGAGTTATTGCTTATTCTTCTGTAAGCCACATGTGTGCTGCTACTGTTGGAGTTTTTTCTCAACATCTTGGAGGTGTCCAAGCATCTTTCTTTCAAGGTGTTAGCCATGGTTTTATTTCAGTAGGTCTTTTTTCTCTTATTGGTTTTATTTACGATCGTACAGGAAGTCGGGATATTCAGAAGTATGCAGGATTAACAAGGTTGATGCCTTTATTTTCTTTTTTCTTTTTATTTTTTACTTTGAGTAATTTAGCTTTACCAGGGTTTTCTAGTTTTGTTGGTGAATTTGGTATTATGTATTCTGCTTTTATCAAGAATATTTATGGTGCATTTTTTTTATTAACTACTGTTATTATTGTCGGAGGATATTCTTTACTTTTATCTAACCGAATTTTATTTGGTGATTTAAATCGTGTATCAATAGAATATTTAAATGATATCAATGCTCGTGAAATCTCAATTTCATTTTTGTTAGTTTTTTTTATTATTTTGTTAGGAGTTCATCCAAGCTTAGTTTCTGATACTTTTAATGATCCTTTAATTTATATATTAAAATTTGTCTATCAGTATTAATTTTATGTTTTCTTGAAATATTAATTTTAGTAAAAACCGAACATATTATCAACGCTGTGATATGATACATAGACATTTATTACGTTCTATATTTCATACACTCTTTATTAAAGGTGTTACGATTCAAATGTTTTTTTCGTCTTTGGTAAAAAGTAATTTATTTCTTGGTCATAGACTAAAGGTACTTTTTTTTACGTATTTGTTTTTTATTCATTCTGATAAATTACCTAAAATTATTTGTAATACGAATGCTCAAAATACGAAACAATCTATTTATTCTTTTAAAATGAATATAAAGTCAAAAAAGTTTATTAATTTTTTATTCTCTAGGTTATATTTTGAAGGTAGTTCGAGATTTAATTTTCTTTTAAAAAAGAAACCTTCAATTTTATCATCTTATTCTTTTGAAAAAGATGCTAAGGTAAATCTTTCCTTTCAATAGGCACGTTATTAAAAAAGTTCAATTTTTAAGTTTTGATTATAGAAATTACTAGTAATTTATTTAGACATTACTATAGTTAGTTTTTAACTATCTGCTAATAATTTTATTTTATGTTTATCTCGATAGTTATTTTACCACTTTTTGGTTTTATTTTTAGTAGTCTCTTTGGTTTTTTAATCGGAAGAGGTTCTACGATTTTAAGTACAGGTTCAACCATAGTGGCTTGCTTATTATCTCTAAAAATTTTTTTTATTCTTTTAAGTACAGGTTCTGTTTTTGTAGTGCAACTTTGTGATTGAGTGTGTTTTTATGAAATAAAAATTTATTGATCTTTTTTATTTGATAAACTGACAGGGGTGATGTTATTTGTTGTTACTTTCATTTCAAGTTTAGTACACTTATACTCTATTGAATATATGTCAGAAGATCCGCATCTACCACGATTTATGTCATATTTATCACTATTCACTTTTTTTATGCTAATCTTAGTGACGAGTAATAATTTTTTACAGATGTTTGTCGGTTGAGAAGGTGTAGGTTTATCGTCTTTTTTACTTATTAATTTTTGGTTCACTCGTATTCAGGCTAATAAAGCAGCAATGAAAGCCATGCTAGTAAATAGAGTAGGTGATTTTTTTATTCTTCTTTCTATTTTTACTATTTTAGTAGTTTGCGGCTCTCTTGAATATGATGTTGTTTTTAGTTTAAGTCCTTCAATTATTGACATATCTTTTTATTCTCTTGGTTATGAATTTCATATTATTGATTTTATTTGTTTAACTCTTTTTTTTGGTGCTATGGGTAAATCTGCCCAATTAGGTTTACATACGTGGTTACCGGATGCTATGGAAGGCCCTACACCTGTTTCAGCTTTAATTCATGCTGCTACCATGGTTACAGCTGGGGTTTTTTTAATAGCACGTTGCTCTTCTTTTTTTGAATTATCGCCCAATGTTTTAATTTTTATTCAATTTGTGGGTTCATGCACCGCAACATTTGCTGCAAGTACTGGATTATTTCAAAATGATATGAAAAAGGTTATTGCTTATTCTACATGTAGTCAGTTAGGTTATATGGTTTTTGCTGCTGGAATGTCTAGTTATGATGTAAGTGTTTTTCATCTTAGTAATCACGCTTTTTTCAAAGCTTTATTATTTCTTGGGGCAGGATCTGTCATTCATGGTGTGGGTGATGAACAAGATATGCGAAAAATGGGAGGTTTAAAAACATTGATGCCATTTTCTTATAGTGTTATTTTAATAGGATCTCTTGCTTTAATAGGATTTCCTTTTTTAGCAGGTTTTTATTCGAAAGATGTTATTTTAGAAGTTGCTGCTTCTAAACTTTCAGCGGTAAGTTTATTTTGTTTTTACTTAGGTACGTTATCTGCATTATTTACTGCATTTTATTCAACTAGACTTTTATTTTTAGTTTTTCTTTCCGAACCTAATGGTAATAAGATTTCAATTTTTAATGCTCATGAACCCTCTTGAAAAATGGCTTTACCTCTTTTTCTTTTATCTTTCTTTAGTTTAGGTGTAGGTTTTTATACACAAGATATTTTTATAGGATTGGGTACAGATTTTTGAGATTATTCAATTACTGTTTTAGCAGAAAATTATTCGATTAGAGATATTGAATTTATTCCATCTTTAACCAAGTTAACTCCACTGTTTTTTACATTATTTGGCTCTTTTCTTAGTTATTTTATTTATTCTTTTTTCTTAAATAAATTTTTTGAATTAAAAAACATTGCTTTATATCGAATTTTCCATAATTTTTTTAGCAGAAAATGATATTTTGATCGGATATATAATCAACTTTTTTCAAAGAATGTACTTTATATTAGTTTATATCAATATTATATTAATTTCGATAGAGGAATATTAGAACATGTAGGCCCTATGGGAGCATCTTTTTCAACAGAAAATTTAAGTTCTTCTATTACGGAGCTACAAAATGGAAATGTTAGAAGTTATCTTGAAATTTTAGTTTTTGCATTTTTTTATTTTTGTTACTTATACTCTTGATACTTAGGACTAAATAATCCTTTTGAGAGTATTGTTATTCTTTTTAGTTTAATCCTAATACACTTATCTTTTAAATCATTTAGAATTTTTAGTTTATATTTTTAAGTTTAATTTTAATATGTATAAAATTTTAATAGTAATTATTTGTATTGCTACAAAAGCTATTTTCATTTGGTGCTTTAAAGAGTTTTG
>CENW01024408.1_pt1 | contig 10045 bp, 9 predicted proteins | sample 530241 | NCBI WGS metagenome assembly CENW01 (sample SAMEA2619818, study PRJEB7988) | marine metagenome | isolation source: saline water (ENVO:00002010), including | reverse complement strand
AATCTTTTTTTCGCAAACATACGTAGTTCTTTTAAGAAATTATACCACTCATTTCTAGTTAATGTATCTTCTTTTGCAACAAAATCTGTGTTATACATAACTTGCACAGCTTCATCTGTTAAAGTAACACTTACACTACCTAGACTTTTGTTGCCTTGTTTGTATTGGAAATCAAAAAAACGAGCAGTCTTAGGCTGATCAGTTACTTTGCCTTCTTCGTCACCGATAGTAATAGACGGGAATCTACCACGTATTTTATTAAAAAGTTCTTCAGCTATTAATTCTAAATTTTTCATGACATAGTATTTATCAATAGTTTGTAGATATGAAGATAGGCATCGGCGCTTCATATTCTTCTGTATCTTCAACAGTAGTAAATGTATTGTAGATCCTTGGATCCCAATCTTTTAGCACAGACATCATTCTTATTACGAGTAACACTGCACTGATCAAATCATCTGTTTCCCCAGGTTTAGCTTTAAAACTACTGCCGCTTGCAACAAATCCTTTTAGTTCTGTAATAAGTGGTCCACTGTATACCTTCATCTTATCACTTTCGATCATGGTTTTTAATCTTGCACATGCACTTACTTTTGTTCCATGAGTGGTATTAAATCCTTTTCGGAACTTTCTTACGTGACCTTTGCGAATAGGTTCACTAACAAACAATCCAGGAATATTTTCTTCTCCAAAATCATTTATTACAATAAGTGCTGCCTCACCAATACTATTGTTTTCTACACTCCAATATATTGAATTAGCACTTCCTGTTTCTTGTTGTATGTATTTTGCTATATCAGTAAGTATGCGTATTTGTGCAGGTATAGGAGTTGTATTGTGTCGCCACTCTGCAACCTGTTCATAAGCAGGTAGTTCAAATACTTGTATTGCGGCATAATCTCCACCAGTGCCCATAGCAGGATCTAATGCGATAGCGTAAGTTGCATCTGCTTTTACTTTTTTATACCAACGTGTTTGCCCCATATTCATAATAGGTTTGTTACTATCCATATTAGCAAGATGTATGGCATTTATTAAAGTTTCATCAAATACTAAGAATTCACAACCATATTCTCGTCTAAATTTTTCTTCTCCGATACGTCCTATTTCTTCGTCACGCCATGCTTCGTCTCTATCTGGATGTTCATCCCATGTTGCAATAAAACTATGAAATCCATTCACTCCTACTTCTTGTTCATTTCCATGTTCATCATATTTTTGTTCTGCTTGTTTCCATATTGTTGCAAAAGTATCCTCATCTGAATTTGGAGTGCTTGTTAAAATTGCACGACCACCTGTAGCTAATGTAGGAGAAATACTAGTCCAAAATTCTTCTGCTATGTTAGGTTGCACAAATGCAAACTCATCACAGTATAGTAAAGATATACTCATACCTCGTCCTGTATTGCCAGTAGTAGTTTGGCTTACTATTCTACTGCCATTTTCAAATTCAATTGATCCTTTGTTATAACTTGTAACGCCAGCTCTCACATGATCTGCACACATTTCATAAACATACCTTATACGTGCCATTATTTCTTGTGCGCCTGTATACTTGTGTGCGGCTATGAGTATAGTTTGATCTGGATTAAACATAGCATACCATAATAGATAAATTGCCGCACAAGTAGTTTTACCAGTTTGTCTTGGAAGCATGTTTATGTTAAATCTATGATTATGATAACTGCCTAACAATCTTAATTGGTATTCGTAAGGTTTGAATTCTATCTTACCTTGTACAGGATGCTGTATAAATGCAAATTGTTTTGCAAAATACAAATAGCCATCATCAGTATTCATACACTGCATGAGATCGTTAATTTGATCTTCTGAAAAGGTTTCTTTTTGATTTGCTTTTTTGGTTATTACACCATCTAAACTTTTAGACATAACGTATTTAACCTATGATATCGTCATAGTATCCTGTATCGAATCTTAAATCAAAAAGTTTACGTTTGTCTTGTTGTATTAGTATTGGAATAGGAGCGCCGTTAGGACCAACAGTTGGTTCACTCCATAACCATTCATACTTGGGATCTATATCAATTTTTTTGTGTAATTTTTTAAGACGTCTACGATTGTATTTTTCGCATACGTAAACAATGGCTTGGTTTTCGCCTAACGGTTCAACTTCTCCAGCCCATTTTACAAATTTTATTTCGCCTTTTTTATATGCGGCACCACTCCAAGGACATACAGGTCTAATGTGTTGGAAATATTGTTCCCAATTAACCTCTTGATTTTTTACCACGGCTCTTCTTACCTCTTGAGCCCTCTAAAGTGTTGATGTCTTCCATTTTACCACGAGACTTTTTCTTTTTGCCTCTGTGTGCTTCGTTGGTTTGTTTTTCTTGTAGTGCGGCCCAAAGCTGTTCTCTTATAGAACTTTCCATAGGGTTGTCACCGCTGTGCCAACTTGGCTTTTTGCTCATTTTCTTTGGAGCATTAACACCACTATCTCTTGATAGATCAATCATCTGCTGATCTGCTGTGCCATATGTTTCGTCTGGTGAGTTTGAATATTCTGCTTCATCTACATCATCTTCTTCGCCCATACCACATGTACTCATATGCATTTTCATATCATCATGTGGATCCATTGCTACTGCAGGTTTGTCTCCCATCTTAGGTAACATATCAGATACTGGACCAGCATCTGGCATACCAGCATTTTTTAGAATACCTATAAGCTCTGAAACTTCTGCGGCATTTTCTCCGTTCATCGAAATGTTCATGCTTGCTTCTGATAATTTTGTTTTATTAGTCATATTATTGTCCTTACTTGAAGTTATGCCAGCTGTGGCAGGATTTTCTGGTCGAGGTGTTGGTGTAGGAGGTGGTGTAGATCCACCGCCTGCTGGAGGTTTTTCACCGCCTGCTGGAGTTTTTTCACCGCCAGCGGCTCCTTTTGATGTATATGTCTTTCCGTTATACTTATATTCTCCACCGCCACCAAGCATACCTGGTTTTTTCACAACTTGGATAGTTATACCTTTTTTGCCAAAATCTCCAATTACTTTATCTAATTCCCCACCACTAAAGTCATCTAACACTGTTGCAATTAAATTAGGATTTTTTGCAACCATAGTATCGAATGACTGCTTGTCACTAATCTTTGCTATGGCGGCATACACAGCGGCTTCATCTGTTCCCATTCCTTGCACTGCTTTAAGCATTTCTGCTGGAATAGCTTCTTGTTGCTTTTGTATCTCTTTTGTTTTATCGTTGTATTGTTTGCGTAGATCTGTTAGTTCCTTAAATTTTGCCTGCATTTCTGGACTCTGTGCAGCCATAAATTCAGCATCATTCATTTTAGGTTCTAATTCTGCAATTATTGCTTTCAATTTTTCAGCATCTTCTGGAGATAGTGCTTCGTCTATTTTTCCTTCAACAATAGAAACTAAGTGTCTAAAATCTACGCTTGCAGTAACTTGCTCTGCACCGCCTCCGAAACTTGCTAAACCTTTTTTAAATAATTCAATTGCACTGTCGATGTCGTTGTTTAAATCTGTATCAGCTATACCGCCTTTACCTGTTGGATTCTTGCTGAAATCAACAAGTTTTTTTGCTGTTTCTGCACCAGGATCACCGTCAGCTGTTACACCTGCAAGTTCTTGTGCTTTTTTAATTGCTTTAATTGTGTTTGGTCCATACAAGCCATCTGCTTGTATATCCATATCTTTGTTGCCTGTAACACTAGCAATTTGCTTCATAATCTGTTGTATAGCGGCTACACTTGCACTTTTCTTTTTACCGTTTTCAGTTGCTTTTTTAAGTCCGTTTGCATTTGCCTGTTTTAGTTCTTTGGGCATTTCGTTCGTAATCCATAAACCAGGATCTTTGACTGCGGCTGCAATAGCACTATCACTGTTTGTATCAATTTGACCAGGTGAGCCGCCCTCAACCTCACCCGGATCTCCAGTCTGTCCTGATTGGAATTTTTTGTATGAACTTTGTGCGGCTTCAATTTGTTGTCTTAATTGTCCGTCTGTTAGTGTTTCCATTGCACCTTCAAGTTCGCCCATTAATTTGGCTAGTTCTTGTGCTTCTTGACCGCTGATTTGTTCTAATAATTGTTCAGCATATGTTCGGGTAGCAAAACTTTCATCCGTTGCTTGTGGTGTAGCTTTAGCTAAAAGTTCCTGTACTCTTTTCAATTTAGTTGCTATTTGTTCGTTACTTAATTTTCCGCCTGTATCATCTGCACCGCTAGGATCATCTCCAACAATACTCTCGTCACCTGCCGCAGACATAACTTCTCTAGCTTTTGCCGCTACATCTTCTCTTGAACTTTTTGTAACTTTTTCAATTTTATCTTTTGTAGCATCCGGTAGAAGTCCTTGTTTTGCAACATCTAAGGCCTGATCCATGTTGCCCCCTCTGGCACTCTTAACCTCATCGCCATCAAGGTAAATGTAGGCACTACCATCTGCTCTATATAATCCTTCTAATCCTAATGATTTTGCTATGTATGCAAGAACATATCTAGAATCGTTGTCATTGCCAGCTTCTTTTTCAGCAGCCGCAATGTCTTGTACACTCATCCCTGGCTTGGCATATTTTTTAACTATAGCATCAAGTTTTTCGTTGCCGCCGGCTACATCCTGTGCTTGGCTAGTATCAAATTTTACATATGCGTTACTACCATCAATAAATTTTTGTGCATCTTCTTCTGAGGCATGTAAGTCAAATACTTTGCCTGCTTCATCTTTTATTTTAGTAATTGGCAAACTTTTATCTACATTAAAGTTTACTAATCCTCCATCACTCGAAAGTCCTCTAGCAGGAGCTTCGTTTAGAATATCTAGGTATGATCGCATATTATACATTTTTAACTTCCTATAGGTGATTTAGCATCAGCTGTTTCGTCTTTGATATCTTTGGATTCACCTGGCTTAACGCCTGCTGTAGGATCTATTTCTGCATCTTTACGTGCATCTTCTAATTCCTTAAGCAAATCCATTACTCTATTGCCACCGGCAAGTTGTTGTCCATCTTCGCCGCCCATGTCTTCTGTGTTTAACATCGCTTCGTAAGGTTTGTCATCAGCAGGTTCTTGTAACACATCGATATCATGTCCTGGTGCATTAACTCTAACATATTTTTCATCACAATCGCAACAGGTTGCAATATATGTAGCTAGAACATTGGGTGTTACAGGATATGCTACTTCAGCTTCATATATCGTTACTTCCATGTTTTGTAACTGGGGGAAATCTAATGGACGTTCCGATATTGGTGTTGTTTTTCCTGGACTTAATTTTACAAGTTGATATTTTTGTAAGCAAGATTCTAGCCTATCATTGTTATCATCTGCTAATTCGCCAGCCATTTTAATTGTAAACTCGTAAGTTTTTTGTGATTCGTTTAATAATTCTTTAAATGTTCTCATAGCAATATTCCTGTTATACTCTATTTATCCATATTCTTTAGTTTCTCTAATAAACTATTACGGTCTGTAATAACATATCCGTCGCCGTTTACCATATCTCCTGTATCAATATTATCTTTATCTTGCTTTTCTTTTTTAAGTTGTAGTTCAATCATTTTAAGTTTTTTATCCATTTTTGCAACTTTAGCATCAAGACTTGTCTTTAACATAGATCCTGCTACTTCAAATACCCGTCCTGAATATCTACTTTCCACATTCATACCTAAATCCATAAGATCTTCGTAACTCTGTAATGCACGATCAGCTATGTCTTCTAATTCACCGTCAGCTTTATCTCCTAGTCCTTTTACTTGGGGGAGTGCGGCAGTAATTTTATCAAATTCAGCCATAGAACGCATTGTTTCTTCTTGTTCTACTACTGCTGTTTTCATTTTTTCTTTTTTCTTATCGTCGTTGATTATTTCTTTGCTGTCGGGCATATTCAACAATTCTTCTAATTTTTTGGTCATAGTTCAAACCTCGTTATTAAAACTATTTAGCGTCGACCCTGATGGAAGATGTCTTCTTCTGTAATAACCCTAAAGAAAATACCCTTTTGTTTACACCATGACTTTGCCGCTGACCATTTTGCCATGTTCATTATGTAATGTGCTTGATTGCTTCTACTTCGTCCTAAATTTTCTTTTACTGCTTGATTCTTTGGCTTCACTTCCACTAGTTCAACTTTTTGTTTTCCACCTTTATCAGCATATACAATAAAAAAATCAGGTACATAAATTGTTTGTTTTCCTGTCAAAGGATTTCTATATGGTATTTTGACAGCTTCACTTGCCCATTGACTTACACTAGGATGCTCGTCACAAAATTTCATAAAAGTGTATTCCCAACTAGACCTATAAGTTGGCATTCTTGTTCCTGAATATTTTTCAGGGAACTTTAATCTGAATTTGCCTTGTGCAAAACGTGCCATTATACTAGAATATTTCGTTTTTCAGAAAGGTTATTTTGACTGTCTCTTCTAAATCCAATTGTACTTGTAGAAGGACGATTATAATTAATTACTTGTGCTACCACAGCAGAAATTTGAACAGATTCAAGCCCTTTAAGAGTATCTAATAATTCAAAAACATTTACATTATCCAAACGTGCTTGTGATAGTAACGTAGTTGCTGTGCTCACAGCGGCAGTTTTTTCAAATCCTCTATTTTCAAAAAAACCAACTACTGCATCTACTTCGTTACTTGGAAAATTTTGACTACTTGTAAAATATTGATCAAATACTTTGTTAACTTTTTGATCCGATGTCAACCCATCTGCAGATTTACCAACAGAAGGGCCGGTAGTAGTTCCTGTTGTTGAATTCGATGATGTAGAACCTGTAGAAGATGTACCATACGCCATTTATGTGCCTCCAAATAAATTTTGTTGCCCAGTAGATAAAGCATTTTTTAAATCCCCACCTGCACGTTGAAATGCTTTTGTATTAGCAGTACGTGATCTGGATATAGCATTAGAAGCCGCAAGTCCTAAACCTACTGCGGCCGCTGCTGTAGTCAAACTACCATTACCACCACTCTTAGGAAAGAAAGCTCCAGATACTCCGCTTACATCTATGCCTGCGGCCTGGCCAATAGCATTTTTAAGTATACTAAATCCTTCTTGTCGTAGCCCTTCTTTAGATAAACTTCTTATATTTCCAAGTAGATTAGCACCAGCTAATATAGCTTCTAACGGATTATTAAAGTTTTGTCCTCCTGCTATATATTGAGCTAAACTTATCGCAGTGCCTATTGCTGTTCCTAATCCTCCAGCACTGCCACCTAGTGGTGATATAGGACTTGGTGTTCTATCATAGTGTGCTGTATCACCAAAACCTTTTGGATTGTCATACGCAACATTATCACGATTATAGAATACTGCTTCGTATGCTAAAGTAATTGTATTTTCCATGAGACCTCCTCCGTCGCTATTATCTAAGGTATCATGTGACCAATTTGTAATAATTGGATTAACTATTGTAAAACTTGTAAATTTTTTCCGTGCAAATTGTGTGATAGTGATATCATCAAAAAAAGGAAATCCTGGATTATTGTTATCTAAACCAAACTTCCAACCATTATCTGCACTTCCTTTATAGGTTGCATCTGAATTTCCACGTTTGTAAGCCGCCCTACCTCTATCCCAGCCTTGGTTACCATCAGCAAAATAGTATCTATAGTATGCTTCTAGAAGCACACTGGTTATACCTAAATTATCATCATGAAACGCTATTGTGATAGGTTCATACTGGATATTAGTTTGTATATTCTTTTTACGATTGTACTTATTTTTAGTTACTATAGCCGCACTAAACTTAGGTAAATCTGCTCGTTTAACAAGCATACCTACTTCATTTACATGCTTTCTAGTAAAGTCAGGAAGTATACTTCCTGCTGTTGTGTTTACATTAAAATTTACATGATAAAGAAATTTAGACTTTGGGGCAAGCCTTAAAGCATCACTGACAAACAATCTACTTGCATGTTGCCAGTCGGCTAAGTTGCCCTTTGGATTAAGAGCACCATTAATTAAATTATCTGCGAATCCTGAAAACTTATCTGCCATACAAATATTTATCCTTTGTAATAAAGTGCGTATAAAATAAAAAAGGAGCCGTTTACGACTCCTTTTATAGCAAGACTAATTGATAAATGTCTTAGGCACCGCCGCCTGTTACAGCAGTGTTAAGTGTTCTACCTACTGCTGTGCCGATACCTGTATCAGCTGGTGTTTGTATTGCATTATCATATCTAATGCTTAAAGACACTGTTACTGGTTCGTTTGTAGCATAGTTTAGTGTGTTGTAATTTGCACTTTCTAAATAGCATCCATATAATTCAAATGTATCTAGTATGTTTGGTGTATGTATACCGTTACCACCGTCTAGTATTTCCATTCGTGTTACAAACTTATAATCTAATCCAGAGGCTGCACTTGATTGTTCGAAGAAATCAAACTGCTTCTGTAATTGTTCGCCCACAAGTTTTTGCACATTGTTGTTTACATCCTCACGTAAATTCAATGCAACTGGTTCCCAAGTATGTTTACCTGCTAGGTATACTCTTGAGTTATAAACATCTAATGTCATCTGTTCAAAACTTACATTTGGACGACTAACGTCTATTACTTGCTTTGTAAGCTCTGTTGTCGGTGTTGACACACCAAAGTTTTCCAGGCTCACTCTAAAGCGATACTGGAGCTTTGGCATAAGCAGTCCTTGGTTACTAGCCGAGTCACCGCTAGCCAACGGTACTGTAATTTTTGATAGTGTTGAAATCGCCATCTATTGCTCCTAAGTTACTTTTATTTATCAGTTTATAGTCCTGCTATTTCTCCAGTATTTTTAAGACGTAGAGGAATATAAATAAACTCTACTGCTTTAACTGGTTCGATAGCAATATCTAAATACAGTTCGTTCCTGTCTATTCTAGCTGGTGTATTGTTTGATTCATCACACACTACTAGGTAATCAAATAATGCTCTTTGACTTACAAGTTCCAGCATTAAACTTTCAGCCGCTTGCTTGATCTCATCACGTGTGATCTTATCATTTGGCTCAAAGATATAAGGCTTAGCAAGTTTGTTTAATTGGCTACGTAAGTAGATAACCAAACGAGCAACATTTATTCTATCTAATGCACTTGCGCCTCTTGCACGAGTCTTTTGTCCAAAGTTAACAAGCCCAGCACCTGTAATAAATGTAATTGGGTTAACTGCGTTTGAATATAATGTATCTCTTTGTCCTTCATTAAGAGCTGTGCTTACAAATTCACCTTCAGCATTTATAAATCCTGTTGCACTTGCATTTGTAATACCACCACGTCTTGTACCTGCTGGTGCAAACCATGGAAACGACACTTGATCACTAAGTGCAATAGTTCTTAACATCATGTGTGATGGTGGAACAACTACATTATTTCCTGCATTGTCACTAGTGAATCCTGCTGGATAAAATACCCCTAAGTATTCGTCTCTACTTGTTAATCCGTCATCGTTATCCTCTACTGCTAAATTAACATTTGTAGCCCATTCATTCAGCGAAGTTGCATCTGGAGTTAATCTCATTGGTGAATCACCTACAATAAATGCAGTTAATCCACGATCGAAGTTCAAACTAATCATTTCACCAATTAGTTCTGGATATCCTGGTGTTGCCATTACATTAAACAGTCTTGATTCGTCATCTCTAATGTCATCATTACTATTCACTGTTGCTTGTAATGCTTGTACTACTACCTTACGCTGTGCTTTTCTACCAAAACTTCCTGAACCATCTGCTTGATTGCCTGATTCTGTTACCCAACGATGCACATAATAGTTTTCCATTGACTCACCATCACCTGAACCAAAACGTACATTGTTATTTGCTGTGTTGATGTAGTTACGCTCAAAACGTCTTACATTAAATCCGCTTCTACGTAGGTTCCATAACAACATGCCTTTTGGATAAAGTGCAGGATCTGGACAATCAAAGTCAACAAAGTCACTTTCTAAAAGCACATCAATATCACCTGGTTCATTAGAATTTGCACCGCTTGTGTTAAAACGTGCATCTGCAAAAAGTATACCAGATTCAGTTGTTTGATCTGATTTATCAACAAGTTCCCATCTGTT
>CENW01085210.1_pt1 | contig 10068 bp, 15 predicted proteins | sample 530241 | NCBI WGS metagenome assembly CENW01 (sample SAMEA2619818, study PRJEB7988) | marine metagenome | isolation source: saline water (ENVO:00002010), including | reverse complement strand
AAAGGTAAGTAAAACTAAATGGCAGTAGTAAATGGATATACTACTCTAGCCGAACTTAAAAGCTACATTGGGTTGAGTGGTTCTGGACAAGACACCAACTTGGAGAATGCTATAAATGGTGCAAGTAGGCAAATTGATGCAATAACTGGCAGATTCTTTTATCAGACAAGTTCTGAATCAAAGTTCTTTACTCCAGATAATGTTCTATTCCTAGAAGTACCAGATATATCAACACCAAGTGGATTAGTCGTGCAACTTGATACAACAGATGATGGTTCGTATGATACGACACTTACAATCAATACAGACTTTTATCTAAAACCAATCGATGCTGGTAATCAAGTTGATGGAGAAGAGTTTGCACCAATCACTGAGATTGCAATACTCGATACCAGAAGCTCAGAGAGATTCGACCCAACGATAGTTAAGAATGTAAAAATTACAGCACAGTTTGGATATAGTGCTGTTCCTAAAGCAATCAAACAAGCAACCCTAATACAAGGGCTAAGACTATTCAAAAGAAAAGATGCACCATTCAATATTCTAGGTAACGAGCAAACTGGTCAGATAGAACTATTCAACAAGTTTGACCCAGATGCAAGAGAACTTATCAAAGGTTACATCAAGAACAAACTCTAATGGCAGAAACAGGTATTACAGTCAAGATAACTGGTGCTGAGAGTCTAAGAAAAAGATTAAAAGCTAACAATCTTATGATGACTCCACTTCGTAACTATCTCAATGGTTATGGAAAAGTAATCAAAGAAAAATCAAAAGTACATGCTCCAGTTGATACTGGTGCTTTGAGAAGAAGTATTAAGTACACAAGAGTAAAACCACAAGGAAGAATACCTAACAAGACAAAAGTTTTTGCAACAGCTAAACATGCATCTTTTGTTCATGGTAATCCAGAGAAAAGATTTAGAATGTCTGAACCATTCAACAGAACAAGACCACACTTCCCACCAGTCAAAGCACTTACTGGTTGGGCAAAAAGACATGGCATGAATCCTTATGTTGTTGCTAACTCGATTGCACAAAAAGGTACACCGATAGTTCCATTCTTAAAAATGGGATTGAGAGATGCAAAGCCAGAAAATAAAGTATTATTACAAGTAGCAACCAAACAAATTGAGAGACAATTTAAGAAGGGAAGGAAAAGAGTCTAATGGCATCTTTATCATCGATAAGGTCTGGAATAGCAACCAACTTAGGAAACATATCTTCGTTAACAGTTTTTGGTTTTGTTCCAGATAGTATTGAACCACCTACTGCTGTCGTAGGTGTTGTAGATAATATTGAATATGATACTTCAATGGCTCGTGGTGCAGACACTTATACGATTCCAGTTTTTCTTTATGTAAGCAGAGTTGATGCACAAGATGCTCAAGATACCTTAGATGCGTTTCTAGCTTCTAGTGGTTCGAGTTCTGTAAAAACTCAGATAGAATCTGATAGTACACTCGGTGGAGTGGCAAACTCTGCTAGAGTAGTAGAAGCAGACAACTATGGAGTGTATAGTATAAATAACATAGACTACTTAGGTTGTGAATTTACAGTAGAGGTAATAGCATGAAATACATAGTACAGAGTGGCATTGATGTCGGTAAGAAACGATATGAAGTTGGAGACTCAATTACAAAAGAACAAATGGGAAAAAGTTTTAAGTGGCTCATAATGCAAGGTATTGTATTAGATGAATCTAAAATAATGGAAGAAGAATAATGGGAAAAGGAAGTTATGGTTCTGGCAGTGGCTCAAGGCGTGGTGGCAGAATGAGAAGAAGAAGAAGAAGGAGTAGAAGGTAATGGCATTCGTTCATGGTAAGGGTACTAAGGTTCATGTAAATGCAGTGGACTTCAGTGAATATTTCAATAATGTAGATGTAACCAAAACATCAGATGTTGCAGAAACAACAAACTTTGGTTCATCTGGAGTAAAAACTTTTATTGCAGGAGAAGATGATGGCACATTTTCATTGACTGGTTTGTTTGATGCCACTGCTGATGCAACCCTTCAACCACTTTTAGGTGGTTCAGATTTTAATTTAATTGTTGGTATTGATGGACTTGAAACTGGAGATAGAACTCAGTTCGGTTCTGCAAACATTACTAACTATGGTGTATCAAGCCCAGTAGGAGATGTAGTTGCAACTTCAATAGATGCTCAAGCAGATAATGGAGTTACAGTCGGTCTCGTTCTAAATGCTGGTGCTTATACTGCAACTGGAGTGCAAGGCAGTGCCAATGACAACTCAGCGAGTTCAACTGGTGGTGGTGGAGCATTTCTGATTGTAACCAGTGTAAGTGGTACTTCTCCAACTGGAGATGTAAAGATTCAGCACAGTGCTGATAATGTTACTTACGCTGATTTAATAACATTCACTCAAGCAACAAGTGCTACGAGTGAGATTAAAAAAGTAGCTGAAGGTACGACAATCAATAGGTATGTAAGAGTACATGCTACGATTGGTGGTTCATCTACTCCAACTATTAATGCGATAGTTGGTTTTGGAAGAAATAATTAAGGAGAAGATAAATGGCATTTGTACATGGTAAAAGTTCGGTATTCAAATTGGATAACGCAAGTGGTTCTTTAACTGACATATCAGCTTTTGTGAACAATGTGGACTTCCCAGAGACAGCTGATGTAGCTGAAACAAGCGTACTAGGAGCATCAAACAAAACCTATATAGTTGGTTTAAAAGATGCAACAATATCCTTAAGTGGATTATTTGATGCTACTGTTGATGCAATCTTAGGAGCTGTTGTTGGTCAAACTGCAACTCTATCGTATGAATATAGCCCAGAAGGAACTGGTTCTGGTGCAGTAAAATACACTGGAGAAGCAATATTAACCAACTACGCACTAAGCTCTCCAGTTGGAGATGTAGTCGCTTACTCAGCAGATTTACAATGCTCTGGTGCAGTTACTCGTGGCACACACTAATTAGATAATTAAAGAGAGGAGACACATGAAACGATTATCTATTGATGATATAGAAAAACTACCTTCAGTTCCAGAAGAAGAATTTGAGATTGAAGAGTGGGGTTTCTCAATATTAATTCGTGGTATCAATAAAGGTATGCAAGTTAAGTTGGGTAAATTACTTAATGAAGATGATGCTGATGCATTTGATTATCAAAAAGAATTACTTAAGGTATGCGTTATTGAACCAGAGTTAGATGATGAAACAATCGATAAGTTGTATGAAAAAGATGCTAAAGTCATTGACCAGATATTTGCAAAAATAAATGAACTCAATGGTATTGGGGGTTCTGCCGAAGCAGAACAGTTTTGAAAACAATCTTGATTTAATATTCAGATTCAAACTAGCTCGTGAGTTAGGCATGACTGTCGGAGAACTATTAGCTACAATGAGCTTCAAGGAATACAACCAGTGGATTAGTTTCTATAAATGGGAAACTGGAGAGCAAAACAAACAACAAGCTCTTGCAGAAGCTGAGCGTAACAAGAAGATGGGAAGATAATGGCAATAGCCGACATAGCAATAAATATTGTTACTAAGGGTGCTGAGTTAGCAAAACGACAACTCAATTCACTTAGTGGCTCTGCTGGTAAGTCTGGCAACATGATGAGCAAACTTGCCACTGGTGCAAAACTTGCTGGTGTTGCTCTTGCTGTTGGTTTAGCTAAAGGTCTTACAGAAGCAGTACAAGAGTTTACTGCATTCAATGACAAGATGACACAATCTCTTGCCATTATGAACACCACTGTCGAGCAACAAAAGGCAATGGAAGAGTCTGCTCTATCTGTTTCAAGAGAGACTAGAATATCTGCTGAACAATCTGCTGAAGCATTTTTCTTTTTAGCATCTGCTGGTTTAGATGCTGAACAGTCTATATCTGCACTTCCACAAGTAGCTAAATTTGCTCAAGCTGGTATGTTTGATATGGCTACTGCTACTGACTTAGCAACAGATGCTCAATCTGCATTAGGACTTACAGTTGATGATGCACAACAAAACTTAGAAAATCTTACAAGGGTTACAGATGTTTTGGTAAAAGCTAACACATTAGCTAACTCTTCTGTACAACAGTTCTCTGAAGCACTTACAAATAAAGCTGGTTCTGCATTAAAGGTAGCTAACAAAGGTATTGAAGAAGGTGTTGCAGTATTATCAGCATTTGCAGATAGAGGTGTCAAAGGTGCTGAAGCTGGAGAAAAACTAAACCAGTTACTTCGTGATATTCCTAGAGCAACAGCAAAGAATGCTGAAGAGTTTGCAAAACTTAATCTTCAGATGTTTGATGCTGATGGTAACTTAAAAAATGTTGCAGACCTTATTGAAGAACTTGATACAGTTCTTGCACCAATGTCAGATGAATTAAAAGCATCTACACTAGACCAGTTAGGACTTAATCGTGGTGTTGCCGATGCTGTAAAGATATTATCTGGTGCTGGAGATGAAATAAGAGCTTATGAATCTGCATTGATGCAATCTGGTGGCACTACTGAAGATGTTGCAAACAAACAGATGGGTTCACTTAAAGCACAACTTGATTTGATGAACAATGCATTTTCTGAGCTAGGGATTCTCATAGGAGATATTATTGCACCAGCTCTTACTGCTTTAGTTGAAGGTGTAACAAAGACTGTCAGAAAATTCACAGACTTTATTGGTAATCAAAGAGAATTAAATAAAGAAATGAAAGAGAATATGGAAGCAGTTGCTGGACAATCTGGTCTTTATGGAACAGAGCTTCCTAGAGCATACAATATTTATGGCACTGCAATTAAAGAGACTACTGATGAATTAGTAGACCATAGAACTGCAACAGAGAAAGCTATTGAAATTGGAACTAAATATGCAGATATGAATAGTGGTAGATTAGCTACTGACCAAATAATTGCTGATGCTTTAGAAAAACATACTAGAGAAACTAAAAAGAATACAGATGCAATGGAAGAGCAAACAGAACAAGCTAAAGAATTTGCAGATACAATGAAATCAAAACTCTTACCTTCACTTCAATCAGTTGTTGATGCTCAAGACAAACTAAAAGATATTCAAGATAGAATTACTGATGCTGAAGAAGATAGAGATGAAGCTAGTAAGAATCTTACAAAAGCTCAAAAAGAATTAGAAAATGCATCTTTGAAAGTATCAATTGCAGAAAAAAAATTAGCTGATGAAAAAGAAAAAGCAAAACAAGTAACTCTACAAGAAAAACTTGCAATAGCACAACAAGAAGAAACAATAAGGAGATTAGTAGAAACCGAAGAGCGTAATGAGATACAAGAGCTTCAATTAGCAATAGCAAAAGAAAAACTTACAGAATTGATAGAAGCATCTACTGGAGCTACAAGAGAACAATTAACTGCTGAGAGAGAGTTAGAGAGAGCTTTAGAAGCAGAACAAAGAGCTACTGAGCGTGTTACTAAAGCACAAGATGCATTGACTAAAGCACAAAAAGAACTCAATGAAGTAACTGCTAAGACACCAAAGAATCTTCTTGAGATAGCTATGGCTAAAAAAGAACTTGATGATGCTCTTAAAAATTTAGATGCATTAGGAGACTTTGAGCTTGGACTTGAGCATTTAGTTGAATCTACTGGTATGAAATTACAAGACCTAATAAATATGGCTAATGCAATCAAGAGTGGTAATAATATACCAGCACCATCATCAAGTGGTTTAACACCACAAGCATCTCAACCAGACTCTGGAGTTGAGTTTGATACTGATGGCACTCCAGTTGGAGCTGGAACTGGTTTTATACCTTCAAGAGTTCCAGCATCTCAAAGACTTGCTAGTACAGTTCTATTTACACAGAATCTAAAGTTTGAAAATCCAAAACTAGAAGGAGATGAACTTGCTCTTAAAGTTGCAGAACAAGTAAGAAGAGCAACAAGAAATGGTATTAAAGTTATAACATGAGTGTTGCATTCGACTCAGATGTAACATTAACAGTCGAGATTGCACTGGATAGTTCTCCATTTGATTCATCACAATCATTTACAGACATAAGTTCTTTTGTAAGGTCTTTTCAATTTTCAAGGGGTAGGTCAGATGAATTATCTGCATTTAGAGCTGGTACATTGACATTAAATGTATCGAATGCAGATAATAGATTTAACCCATCAAATACCTCTAGCCCTTACTTTGATTCATCTGCTGGAAGAACAAAAATACAACCATTAAAACAAATAAGAATAAAAGCTGAATATGATTCATCAACTTATACAATATTTCGTGGCTTTTTAGATGTCATACCAGTAAAGTTTATAGCAGAAGGTGCTGACTCCATTGTTCAATTTACAGCAATAGATGCATTCAGATTATTTCAGAATCAAACATTTCAGTCAGTAGGTTGGAGAGTTGGTCGAACTGGTTTTACAGAATTAGGACAAACGACAAGGTTGGGTTATTCAGATGCTCAAGAACTATCTTCATTAAGAGTTTCAAGAATATTAAATGCCATAGGTTTTCCTTCTGCACTAAGAAGTATTGATACTGGAACAAAACAAGTTATAACACAAGGATTAACAACAAATGTTTTGACTGGCTTAAGAGAATGTGAAACAGCAGAGAATGGTCAGTTCTTTATTGATAGAGAAGGTAAAGCAACATTTAGAAATAGAGCATACAAGTTTACAAATACAAAAGCTACCACTGTACAAGCAACATTTGATAACTCTGGTTCTAATCTACCTTATACAGATGTACAATTAGGTTTTGATGACAATGAAGTTATCAACAATTATTCTTGGACAAGAAGTGGTGGAACTACACAATTTATTGCTGACTCGGACTCAATACAAAGATTCACACCCATAAACTCTTCTGAAACCACAATAAATGTTAATGACTCAGATGTTGCTGGTATTATTTCACAGAAACTTGCTGAAACAGCTATTCCAATAATTAGGATTGATAGTTTGACAATTAATCCAAGACAGAACACAAGTATATGGCAACATGCTCTTGGAAGAGATTTAGGAGATAGAATACAAGTAAATATAACAAATCCAGATAGTAGTACATTTAGTGATGAACTTTTTATTGAATCTGTTTCACATAGTGTTAGTGCATCTACACAAAGTTGGCAATGGATAATGACACTTAGCCCAGCTTCATCTGCATCATGGGTTTTAGGACAAGCACAATTAGGAATTGGTACACGATTTGCTTATGCTTAGTGCTAAGATAAAAGAGATAAAAGGAGATAAATAATGGCAGGAGCAGGTTGGAAATCCTACTCAACTGGAGACTTGATTGATGCTACAACTTTTCAAACATTTGTTCAAGACCAAGTAATACAAGTTTATGCTGATTCATCAGCGAGAGATACTGCATTAGGTACTAATGATGCAGAAGGAATGTTCTGCTTTTTAAAAGATACAAACACATTACAATTTTATGACGGTTCATCTTGGGTAAACTTTATCGGAGAAGGAGATATTACTGGTGTTACAGCAGGAGATGGTCTATCTGGTGGTGGAACTTCTGGTGCAGTAACAGTAACTTTAGAGATACAACCATTTTTATTAATGGGTGCATAGAAAGGAGATAAATGGCAACAGCATATAAAATACTAGGACAAACAGGGGACGCTTCAGCTAATGACGTAACTTTATATACAGTACCAGCTTCAACAGAAGCAATAGTATCAACCATTGTTGTAGCTAATAGAGAAGGAGCTGATAATACTTTTAGAATTGCAGTTAAAGCAGACGGTGGTTCAGTAGCCAATGAAGATTATTTAGCTTATGATACAACAATATCCGCAAATGATTCTATTACATTAACACTAGGTATAACAATAAATGCAAGTGATGTAATAAGTGTCGGTGCTTCAGACGCAAATGTTAGCTTTAGTGCCTTTGGTTCAGAAATAACTTAAAAATGTCTGTAAGTAAATTATCAAGTTCTGGTTTTACTGGTGGTAAAACTAAAGCTATTTCAACACAAATTGGTGGTGGTGGTGCTACTACTTTAGAAGTAGAATTTGTAATCGTTGCTGGTGGTGGTGGTGCTTCATTTGGTGGCGGAGGTGCTGGTGGATATCTATCTTCAGTTTCTGGTGAAAATTCTGGTGGTGGTGGTTCAGCTATACAAAACGCTGGTTTTTCTACTGGAACAAATTATACTGCTACGGTTGGCGCTGGTGGTGCAACTGATACTGACGGAAATGATACAGTCTTAGGTGGCTTTACTGCTTATCGTGGTGGCGGTGGCGGTGATGACGGTGATGCAACAACTGGTAAAGGTGTTGACGGTGGTTCTGGCGGTGGTGGTGGCACATCAAATTCTACAAACCCTTCTGGCGGTACTGGTACAACTGAAGCCAAATATACAATTGGTCGTCAAGGTTTTGACGGTGGTAATGGACGAGGATTCAGTCAATTCGCATTTGCTGGTAGAGCTGCTGGTGGAGGCGGTGGTGCTTCTGCAAATGGTTCAGCTGGAACTTCTGGTACTGGCGTTGGCGGTAACGGTGGCGACGGAGTTTCATCGTCTATAACAGGAGCTTCAGTTACAAGAGCTGGTGGCGGTGGCGGTCGCGGTGGACAAGTGCAATCTAGTGGTGGTGCTGGTGGTGGTGGCGATAGTGATGCTTCATCTGGTGATAATGGAACTGCTAACACTGGTGGTGGTGGTGGTGGTTGTACTAGTAGCAATGGTGGCGCAGGTGGTTCAGGCGTAATTATATTAAAATATTTAGATAGTTTTACAATCACTTTGGGAAGTGGATTAACAGGAAGTACAAGCAGTTCTGGTGGTTATAATATAACAACAATAACTGCTGGTACAGATAATATAAGTTGGTCATAAATGGCACATTACGCATTTTTAGACGAAAATAATATAGTAACAAAAGTAATTGTTGGAAATGATGAAAGCAATACCGATAATTTACCAAGTGAGTTTTCTAGTTGGGAAGAATTTTATGGCGATAAATTTTCATTAACTTGTAAAAGAACTTCATATAACACAAGACATAATGAACATATAAATAGTGGTGTAGCATTTCGTGGTAATTTCGCTGGTATTGGATATACATACGATGAAGATAATGATGTATTTATTCCTAAAAAACCTTATGACAGTTGGACATTAAATACAGATAATTGGAAATGGGAAGCACCAGTTAGTTACCCAGATGACAATGGTGCTTATAGTTGGGACGAAGAAACTCAAAGTTGGGTGTAATATAAATTTCATATAAGTAAAATATTTATATGAAAAAATTATTCCTAGATACAAAAAAAACAGATGTTGCTTATTATTCCGTTGAAAATAAATTAATACCAAAATTTCTTTATAAAGATATAAAACCAAAACAATATGAAAATTTTGGTTGCCCAGCTATTTCAACAATGAAAAATAAAGTGTTTGATATTTATCCAATGATAAGCATGGAAATTGAATTTTATAACGACACCAAAAATGGTTTTTATAATTACAAAACAGATACTAAAAATTTTAAACCAAGTGAAGATTTACATAATTTTATTAAAGAGTGTTTGATTATAGATTTTACAGATAAGACAATAATTCAATTTAGTGATATTTATACATTTGTTACTGATGACCCAGATTTATTTTTAACAATAATACCTAATGAAAATCTAAATTTAGAAAATGCAGAAATTATTATAGGTAGTTTTTACCCATACGGTTGGATTAGACCATTAAATTTAGCATTAAAACAAATAGATACAACAAAAAAAAGCAAAGTCATTTTAAATGAAAATGAACCTATGTTTCGTGTATTATTTAATAAAAGTGTAAATTTAAAAAAAATAAAACCAACACAAGAAATGTTAGAATATGAAAAATATCAACATAAAATTACTTTTTATTTAAAAAATATTAAAAAAAGATATCCAAATATTTTAAAAAATAGACCAAAAAAATTTCTATGACCTAAATTCAAAAATAGAACATTATCAAAAAGTTATTTAGTTTATGCAAGAAACCAATAAAATTTAACATTAATATATAAATAATAAGAAAGTTGTAAATATGAAACTTGATGTAGTGAGAACTCAATTTGGTGCTGATGCAACCAATGGAATGCTATTCATAGATGGAGTCTT
>CENW01040969.1_pt1 | contig 10159 bp, 6 predicted proteins | sample 530241 | NCBI WGS metagenome assembly CENW01 (sample SAMEA2619818, study PRJEB7988) | marine metagenome | isolation source: saline water (ENVO:00002010), including | reverse complement strand
ACAAAAACACAGGAAGGTTTAGCTGTGTTTTCTGAATTTATTACTGGTTGCATTGATGTAAATAGAATGTACAGAATTTCCGACCGAGTAATTGCTATTCAAATGGCTATAGATGGAGCAGATTTTATTGAAGTGTATCGCTTTTTTTTAAAAAGGGACGGAAAGACAAGAACTCAAGCATTTGAAGATGCTAGAAGGGTATTCAGAGGAGGGGTGCTTTCTGGAGGAGCTCCTTTTACAAAAGATATAGTTTATTTAGATGGCCTAATAAGAGTACATAATTTCTTTCGATCTGCTATTCTGAGGGGAAAGAAAAATGCAATAGAAATATTGTTTTCTGGAAAAGCTGATCTTGAGGATGTCCCGATACTGTTAAAAATGAAAAAAGATGGACTTATTGAGGATCCTATCTTTTTACCTGAATGGGTAACTGATATGAATTATTTAGTGAGTTATTTTGTTTTTTCTAACTTTGTAGGCAAAATGGATTATGATAGTGTAGATGATTTCTATGGTTCACTATTTAAATAGTGAATATGAACATTATAGATTAGTTTCTCTACTATCTGATATTTTCTTTTGGAACAAAAATTTTTGAAATATGTTATATTTAGTGATATAGTTTGTTTATAAAAGTCTACTTTGAGGAAATCATGAATAAAATTTTTCTATTGTCATTAAGTGCATTGATTTTTGTTATTGGTTGTGCAGGTTCAAAGCCTAAACCAGTTACAAATAAAGATTTACCGGAGTGGTATCTAAATCCACCTAAGTTTGAAGATAAATTTGTTGGTGTAGGCGATGCTCTGCGTCCTCAGTTTAGTCTTTCAAAGCAAGTCGCTACCGAAAGGGCACGTGTAGAGGTTGCTCGAGCTGTTGAGACAACAGTTAATTCTTCATTAAATGATCATATGCAGGCATCAGGTATGGGAATGGAGGCAGGTGCCACTGAGTTTACTGAGTCTGTATCCAAGTCTCTGGTTAGCACAACTCTAAAAGGTTGTACTATTGAAAAAACAGAGATTTTTAAAGACAGAGTATTTGTAATGGTTACTTATGATGCAAAAAAAGCGAGAGAAGAGGCAAAGGTTGTTGCTAGAGAATTGGCAAAAAAAGAAGAAAGTCTGTATAATGAGTTCAAGGCTAGACAGGCTTTTGATTCTTTAGATCAAGCTATTGATAGAATGAAAGGATCCTCTAGTGTCGCAAAACCTGAATAATTCAGATTTTTATAAAAGTGACTTAATGGCCTCTATCATTTGATTGTATTCCTTTTCTTCAAATAATCTAGTAAGAAAAACAATTTTTCCTTGTTGGTCAATAACTACATTACGGGTCACTCCTGAATTTTTATCTGCAAATAGACCAAATATTTCAGCCCCTGGGTCTAAGGCCAGAGGGTAGGTAGTGCCCATATCTTTTTGAAACTGTATTACTGTTTCAATTGGCTCATCTCTATCAATACCTACTAAAACAAGACCTTTTTCTTTAAATTGTTGCCAGACATCTTTCTCGAGGTGTGGCATTTCTTTTCTGCAAACTGAGCACCAACTTGCAGTAAATTGTAACACCACTACTTTACCCCTTAAGTCTGTAAGTGTTACTTTTTCTCCAGTTGTGTATTCCATAGTAAAGTTTGGAGCAGTATCACCTATATTGACAATATATCCACGGCTATCAACCCCAGGTTTTTTAACCATTTTTGCAAATAAATTACTACTTTCCCTAAGTGTACGTTCTTGTGTTTCAAAGTCTACTTCATATAGTCCAAATTTCATTTTGTAACCCTCAGACCATTCAAAATTATCCATTAAAGTCCAATAAAAATATCCTCTAATATCTAATCCATCTTGAAGACCTTTATGTAATGCATAAAGGTAGCGTTTGATAAAGATTTCTCGGATATTATTTCCTTGATCTGCAACGCCATTTTCTGTTACGTAAATTGGTTTTTTTAGAGTGCTAATTGTGTGAAGAGCTTCATAAAATCCTTCAGGGTACAATGCATAGTCCATATCTGTTTGAATATCTTTTGCTCGTTTTTCAAATACAAAAGGTTCTGTAAGATTGGCCTGACCTTTAACGTGCATTCGGGAGTAATAGTTAAGACCAATAAAGTCCATAGCTCCAACAGCATCATTGTTTTCCATATGTTTTTTTACCATTCCTGGTAAGGAAAATGTTGAATAGCCTTTTTTAAAATAATCTAAAGTTGAATGAGTAAAAACATTATTTAAAACCTTACTAAATGCCCAATCAAGTATATGCCATCTTCTAAGGGGATCAAATTGGAATATATTTTTAACTAAACCTATTTGAGCATTATCTCCTCCATTTAAACTTTTGAGATGCTTGTAGGTCTTTGTATGTGCAAAAAGAAGATTTTCTAGAACGGTTGCTGCAAGGACTGGATCTTTTTTCCCAGGCGGGAATATACCATTAAAATATCCTTGAGAAACAAATACAGATGGCTCGTTGATTGTACACCATATTGGAACAAGGTCTTTTAGATTGTTGAATGCGTATTCAGAGTACTCAATAAAATGGTCAATGTTTTCTTTTTTTTCAAATGCACCGAGTTTTTCAAACCATGTTGGATGAGTGAAATGGTGTAGCGTAACAACAGGAGTAATGTTGTTTTTTATAAGAGAATCGCATAGATCTCTGTAATGCTGGATTGACTCTACATTATAGTCTCCATTTTGGGGCTCGATTTTAGACCATTCAATAGAAAATCGATAGTGGTTTACACCAAGATCTTTCATGAGCTTTATGTCATCTGGGTATCGGTTCCAATGATCTGCTGCAAGGATCGATTTGTCTCCATTGTGTATTCGTGGTTGATTATTTTCATCTAATTGGTGTTCCCAATCATACCAATTATTATTTGTATTGTTTCCTTCTACTTGATGAGCTGCAGTGGCGGTACCCCAAGCAAATGAATTAGGGAAATGAATATTTTGGGTGTCAATTTTATTCCAGTTCCAGTTAATCTCTGGGAAAGATAGGTTAAAATAAATGACAGGAATTATCCATGCCATCATCAAAATAAAAAGGCCGAAAAATAAATGCTTTTTGAATTTATTCAGTTGGGAACCCTTTGGATCTCATCCAATCATCGTTTGGAAATTTGGTCATATAATTTCTTATCCCATCAGGAAGTATCACCAAACATTTTTGATTTTGATTAAGAATAGTTGCAGATTTAAGTGCTGCTACCATTGCACTTCCGCAAGATCCTCCACAAAGTAATCCTTCTTCTTTAATCAAACGTCTGGACATGAAAAAAGATTCTTCGTCTTCCGTCTTAACATATTGATCAATCAAACTATTGTCAAGCACATCTGGGAAAAAATCATAACCAATACCCTCCACTAGGTATGGACTAACTTTATTACCACCACCTAGAATAGAACCAACTGGATCAGCTCCAATAATAGTAATTTCAGGTAACTCTTCTTTAAGACGTTTGGCAACACCTGTTATAGTTCCGCCTGTGCCAACACCCATCACCACCATGTCCAGATCTTTACCAAAATCATCAAGAATTTCTTGTGCGGTTCCATAATAATGAGCATCAGGATTAGATTGATTTCCATATTGATCAAGTATGTGGGAGTTTGCTATCTCATTTTTTAATTTTTTTGCGACTCCAATATGACTAGTTGGATCATCAAATGGAACATCACTGGGAGTTCTAATGATTTCAGCACCTAGGGCTTCTAAAGCAATCTGTTTTTCCTTACTCATCTTCTCTGGCATAGTTATGATGCATCTATATCCTTTAACTGCGGATGCAAGAGCAATACCCTGTCCTGTATTACCTGAAGTGGGCTCAATAAGAGTATCGCCTGGTTTAATTCTTCCTTCAGCTTCTGCGTCCTCAACCATTTTCCAACCGATGCGATCTTTAATAGATCCACCAGGATTGAAAAATTCACATTTTGCATATAGCTTACATTCTAATTCGGAGCCAATTTTATTTAATTTTACTGTAGGCGTATTACCTATTGTGGATAAAATATTTTCATGAATCATTTTTACTTAACCTTAAAAATTATCTTTTAGATTAATATGTCTTGGATAAATTAGGGGATGCATATCAATCTTAACATAAAAAATATCTGTGATAAATAAATCAAAAAAGTTAGCAGGTCCTTTTCTTATTGATTTAAAAAATAAATTTCGTGAAATAGCAGGAGAGGATCAATTAATCGATAGGCAAGAATTTCAGGGTGGTCTTGATTTATCTAACAAGGAAATATCCAATAGATTATTTGATATTTTTGATAAAGATAAAAGTGGCTCGATAGATTATAATGAGTTTATGGAGACCATTGAGTCAATGGTAAATGGAAAAGAGGAAGAAAAAATTCGATTTGCATTTGAACTACATGATCTTGACAATAGTGGGTATATAGATAGATATGAATTAAAAGTTCTGATAAAGCAAAGTTTTATTGAAAACAACTTTGATTTTGATGAGTTCCAGTTAGAATTATTGGTTGAAGAATTTTTTAAAAAAGCTGATAAAGATCATAGTAATACAATAGAGTTCGAAGAATTTTTAGATGTTGCTCATGATTATCCTGATTTTATTGAAGGATTTGCTGTAAATCCTCTTCATTGGCTTATACCTGACAGATATGAAGAGGCTCTTAAACTGGCAACTGATAAAGATGGAAAAAATAATAAGTTGAAAAAAAGTGTGCAGGTGCAGGATATAAGTTTTTTTAGGTGGTTACTTATTCCAAGGTTTATTTTTTTGTACAATGTTGTAATGAATCGAAAAAAGAATAGAAAAAAAGTAAATCTGCAGTCAATTAGCTTGTTGCCTTCGAAAGTAATGGAGATGTCAGTTTCAGTACCAGAAGATTTTCAATATACACCCGGGGACTATGTCTATATTAATTGTAGGGAAATTTCAATAATAGAATGGTACCCATTTAATATTTATAGTGAGACGGAGGAAGGAGACCTTATTTTACATATTAGTTCTAGCGATAAATGGTCGAAAAAATTATACGATAAGACTCTTAGCGTTATTGAAAAGGATAATTCGCTTGATTGGGAAATTAGATTGGATGGTCCTTATGGTGGATCAAGTAAGAAAATTTTAGAAACTCAGCACGCTATACTGGTTGGTGCAGGTTTTGGAATCTCACGCTTTGCACCTATTTTACAAGATATTTCTATTCAGTTAGAAAACAATACGAATAGTGCTCCTCTTGAAAAAATTGATTTACATTGGATTATTGAAGATCATTCTTATTTTGAGTGGTTTACTAAGCTTCTGCATGAAATGAAAGATGAATCTGGATTTTTTAATTATCATATCTACTTTGCTGATAAAACTCCAGCTGCGTTCAATGAAAAACTCATGTATATATCTACAAATGCTAAAGATAAAAAAACAGATGTCTCAATCATCGATAATTTATGGGAGAAATCTAATTTTCATTTGCCAAGCTGGAATGAAAAACTATCGGAGGCTAAGGATCGGAATGTCGATCTTAATAGTAAAGTATTCTATAGTGGTCCGCGTAAACACCTAAAACCTCTTAAAAAGTCTTGTAAAAGATTAAACATACCTTTAATTACTAAAAAGTTTTAGAACTACGGTTTTTACCCTTTTAATTGAAAATTAAAAAGTAGGAGGGAGAACAAACTCCCGGGTATCAGCCAAAGCCCATATATTTTTGAGTTTTACAGTACTATAACCAGAGTCAACCGACACCGTTCCTAGAACGATATAGAGTTCATCTTTTACGAAGATTAATTTATTGCTCACTTATTAGAACTCCACCATCATAATCTACATGAATCGAATCTGATTCAGGATGTTCTAACATATACTTGGATATTTCTGAGAGAATGTCTCTACGAATTAATCTCTTAACTGGTCGTGCACCATACTCTGGTTCATATCCATTTTTGATTAGATGTTCTCTAACTCCACCATTTACGGAGCAACTAATACCTTGTCTATCTAAAGTATTTATCATACCTTGTATGTGAAGTTCGACAATCTTCTCAACAACTTCTTTATTCAAGTCGTTGAATTTGATAATCTCATCTATACGATTTCTCAACTCTGGTCGTAAAAACATTTTTAATTCATCTTCCGATAAATTGGTTGTCATAATTATAATGGTATTCTTAAAGTTAATTGTTCTACCTTTAGAATCGGTTAGTCTACCATCATCTAAGACTTGTAATAAAATGTTAAGTACACTTGGGTGTGCCTTTTCTATCTCATCAAATAGAATGATAGAGTAAGGTCGTCTGCGGATTTGTTCTGTTAATCCACCACCTTCATCATATCCTACATAACCAGGAGGAGCTCCAATTAACTTACTTACTGAATGTGATTCCATTAACTCACTCATATCAATTCTAACAAGTGCCTTCTCGTCATCAAAGAGTGCTTCTGCTAATGTTTTACCAAGTTCCGTCTTACCAACTCCAGTATTACCCATAAACAGAAATGAACCAATTGGTTTGTCCATATCGGTTACACCCATTTTAGACATACGAATAACATCAGAGGTTTTAGTTAGAGCTTCCTCTTGACCAATCACTCTGTTTCGTAAGTGGTTTTCTAATTGTAACAATTTCTCTTTCTCACCTTCTAACATTTTATTAACAGGTATTCCTGTCCACTTGGATATTACTTCTGCTATATCTTCAGTAGTTACTTCAAGCTTTACAAATCTTGTATTTTCCAATGTCTTGGTATGCTCTTCTATTGTTTTCTCAAGGTCTGGAATAGTTTCATATTGAAACTTAGAAGCTTGTGTATAATTACCATCTCGTTGATGTGATTCAAATTGAAATTTCGCATCTTCAAGTTTCTCTTTTAATACAGATACATTATTTACAGCTTCTTTTTCCTTTTCCCACACGACCATATTAACACCAAGTTCACCTTTGGCAGATTTTATTTCATCCTTACATTCTTTTAATCTTTCTTTAGACTTGACATCTTTTTCTTTTTTTAGTGCTTCTCTTTCTACCTCTAACATCATCAATTTTCGTTTTAGATTATCAATAAGTTCAGGTGCAGAATTCATCTCCATACAAAGTTTAGAAGCGGCCTCATCTATCAAATCCACCGCCTTATCTGGCAGAAATCTATCTGATATGTATCTATTTGATAATGTTGATGCAGAAATAAGTGCGGAATCTCTGATACTTAATCCGTGATGTAGTTCATACTTGTCCTTGATACCTCTTAGTATTGTAATTGTATCTTCTACATTTGGTTCTGCGATATACACTTGTTGGAATCTTCGTTCAAGTGCTGCATCTGTTTCCACATATTTCTGATATTCATTGAGAGTGGTGGCTCCTATAACCTTTAATGTTCCGTGAGCTAATTCTGGTTTGATTATGTTAGCTACATCCATTTGGCCTTGACCACCAGCTCCTACAATCATATGTATCTCATCAATGAATATAATAATTTCACCATCTTTTTCTTTGACGGCGTTAATGAAGTTTTTAAGTCTTTCTTCAAATTGCCCCTTATACATAGCCCCAGCTACCATCGCTGATAAATCCATTGTGATTAATTGTTTCCCTTTTATGTTTTCGGGAACATCACCTTCAACTATTCTCTTGGCCAATCCCTCAACTACGGTTGTCTTACCCGTTCCAGGTTCACCAATTAATACTGGGTTATTCTTTTTTCTTCTTGATAATATTTGAACAATCCTGCGTATCTCATCTTCACGACCAATAACAGGATCGATTTTTCCCTCTCTAGCAAGTCTGGTAAGATTTATACCATACTTCTCAAGCGGGTTAATCCCTTGCTCTGGATTTGAATTTTGTGCTTGTTGCATTATTTACCCCTTTGGAATGAAACAGGGCCCGAGTAAATCGAGCCCTTTATTTTTAGTTAAGATATTTTTACAAATATCTTTTTAGGTAGTTCAGGTTCGACCTTTGGAATATCAATATTTAGAACACCATTTTTAAATGATGCTTTGATATTCTCACCATTAAGACTTTCACCTAATGTAAAACTTCTTTTAAAAGATGAACCTTTAGGTTCTGTGCGAAAAACTTTTGCTTTTTCATCTTCTACTATAGAATGTTTTTACCTGAGTTAGTTAAGACTTCATCGGTCACTTCGATTTCAAGATCTTTCTTCCAAACTTTTTTAACTGATAGAAATCTCCATTTCTTTAGGTACGATTTCTTCATGCTTTTCAAGTTCTATGGACAAGATCCCGTTCTTAAACGAGGCATGAATTTTGTCTCTATTGATTGATTCAGGAAGATTAAAAGATCTTTTAAACTTGCCAACGGATCTTTCTCGATAGTGATAATGGTCATTCGAATTATCAATAATGTTTTTCCTTTCACCAGAAATAGTTAGTTGGTCTCCCTTTACAGATATCTTAATATCTTTTTTAGTAAGTCCCGGTATATCAGCTTTTATCTGGAATAGGTTGTCTGACTCTTTAATATCAATTTCTGGTTTCCAGTCGATCTCTTTGTTTAATGGATTTTCCACTTCTGAATGAAATAATGTTCTAAACATATCATCAAAGTCATTAGATATATTTATTGGTCTTGGTGTCCATTTTACTAGTGTCATGATTGACTCCTTGTTTGTTAATTTAATTTTCAATTATATAAATCAAAACCTGTACCATGTTCTCAATTCAGAAATAATGATATATTAGTATGAAAATATGTCAGTAAATGTTATTGTAAAAAAATGCTGTAGTGACAAAAAGACATATATTTATTAGAAAACCCATGAAGCAATAAAATTTTAATTGTTGAAATCGTTGGATAAATAATTTTTTTTAACTCTCGTTAGTTTTATTTTCCATCTTCATTTTGCTATTTTATTTTAAGTTTAATTATAGAGAAAAATCATGAAATTAGATATTGATCTTCAAAAATTACTAGGTGCGGTAAATGTTCCAGCCGATTGGGTAGGAATCAGAGAGGTATATGAGGCCCATACTCCTCGAATGATTCGGGATGGGGTTCCTGTTGCAAATAGCCATGCTTCTACTCACGGTCTTATGGTTGAAGTGCTTGTTGATGGTCAATTTGGGTATTTTGGTACGCCTAAATTGACACAGGAAGGTGTTTCGGACGCTGCAAAAAAAGCTTTCTTACAAGCAAAACTTGCTTCAAAGCATTCCCTCTTTTCATTTGATGTGAATGCAAGACCTGTTTTTAAAGGTGAATATATTTCTCCCTATAAAAAGGGTAGAGAGTCTCTTTCAGCAGGTAGTTTAAATAAATTATTGTTGGATGCTTACAATAGTTTGAAAATCTCTGATAAAATTGTAAGTGCCCATTCGCTTTGCCAAATTATTGAGACAAAATCAAAGTTTATCAGTTCAAATGGAAGTGATATTAACCAAGAGTTTTTAATGCTTGAATTTGATCTTAGTGCTACTGCTGCGGATGGGTCCAACCAGCAGACAAGAACCTTTGCTGGAATGAGAGGAACATGCCGTCAAGTAGGAGTAGAATTTTTTGACCAGGAAGAAATCATGGTAAATGCAAACCGTATTGGTGAGCAGGCTTTAGAACTGCTTCATGCTGAAGAATGCCCCTCTGGGGAAATGGATATTGTTATTGCCCCAGATCAAATGATGTTACAGATCCATGAAAGTATTGGACATGCATTGGAGGTTGATAGAATTCTTGGAGATGAAAGAAACTATGCAGGTTGGAGTTTTGTGAAGTTAGAGGATTTTGGAACATTGAAATATGGATCGGATTTGATGAATGTTACCTTTGATCCCACAATGGAATCAGAATTTGCTTCATATGCATTTGATGATGGGGGCTTAAAAGCAACCAAAGAATATTTAATTAAAGAAGGTACTCTATTAAGAGGTTTGGGTGGCCAAGAAAGTCAAATTAGATCTGGACTAGAAGGTGTTGCTAATTTTCGATCTAGCGGATGGAACCGTGCACCTATAGATCGTATGGCAAATATCAATTTAGAGTCAGGTGATTCTTCTTTTGATGAATTAGTTTCTTCCGTTGAAAATGGTGTATACATGGAAAGTAATAAGTCATGGTCGATAGATGATTATAGAAATAAGTTCCAATTTGGATGTGAATATGGTAGGCTTATTGAAAATGGAAAACTTACAAAGGTGGTAAAAAATCCAAA
>CENW01089440.1_pt1 | contig 10197 bp, 17 predicted proteins | sample 530241 | NCBI WGS metagenome assembly CENW01 (sample SAMEA2619818, study PRJEB7988) | marine metagenome | isolation source: saline water (ENVO:00002010), including | reverse complement strand
ATACATGATTAGCGAGGGACACCCCCCTGGGGTGATGATATAGTCCACACCCATATGAAAATATGGGGTTAAAGTATGCAGTAATCGTCTTAATTGGAGTTGGAATGATGGCTCTCGGTGGATATGGCATAGCAAGAAACAGATAAGTTGTTTAAAAGATCGACCATTATTTAAAGATATGATTTGATTTAATTGATGGGGACATTAATTAAAAAGAATCCAATAACAATTTTATATTTAATTATTTTAGGCACCCTGGTTTTTCGGGGTGCCTTAATTTTTTCTATACCTGGTTATTTAGGGGTTGATGGTGGTGCTTATTTAATTGGGGTAAATAGTGTTTTGGGAGATGAGCCAACTAACCAGGGTTTCCCACGACCACCCCTGGCACCAGGGTGGTTATTGGTTCCCTTTATTGAATTTTTTGGGATCGATTATGGTTATAAAATTTGGACTCTTATTTTTAGTGTAACTCCCCTACCCGTTGTTTATTTACTCTCCAGGAAAATTCTTTCTCCAGGTAATTCTCTATTAACAACAATCTTTATTGCCCTGGATCCATTTCATGCAGAAATGATCGCTACTGGTGTTTTACCAATGATTTCAATGTCACTATATGTAGTGATGATTTGGGGAATAATCGACCTGGTAGAAAATCGACTAAAAACCAGGAATTTAATAGCACTTATTTTTCCCCTGGCTTTGATCCCTTTTATAAATCAAACCACAGCAGGAATTACTTTAGTAATCCTTCCAATAATTTTTGGATATGTAATTCTCAATGGCTATTTTGATTTTTGGAATAAATTTGATTTTAAAAAATATTCAGCTTTATTTTTATGTCTTTTAGTAGGGGGAATAATTTCACTTTTTGCACTCCCCTGGTATCTAAAAGTTTTACCTGTTACGGGTTTACTGTCTTATCCAGGTGCATTTATTTACCTGGCAACAGATGGGGTTGCCTGGGGGACTTTTATTTTGTGTGTGCCATTAGGAATTTTTCTATTAAAAAAGACTGATAATTTAGCAATAAAAATAGTTGGGATCCACATTTTGATTATGGGAATTTTATCTATTTTCATGTCCTATGATGAGACTGTAATTAATATTTTTTATCGTTCCAGGTATTTTCATAGATTTTTTTGGATAATCGGTTTTACCTGGTTTGTAGTGCAGTTGGCACCAGGTGATTTATTTGGAATCACAGAAGGTAAAAATTTAATTAAAAAAACAATACCTGGATTCGCTTTTGTAATGGCAATTTTAATCCTGCCTTTAATGTTTAGTTGGAACTTTTTAAACCAGGCAAAAATTTCTGAAAATATAAGTCCTGATTCAACCCAGGCATTAAAAGTAATAAATGAAACAAATCATTTAAATATCATTTCTAATTCTTTCACAATGTCTTTATGGATAGCAGGATTAGAAAAAGTAAAAAGTCCCCATGTTTGGACTACCAAACCACCCCCAACTTTTATTGAAAATGATGAACATACCAGGTGTATTTTAAATTGGGTAAAAGATTGTAATTATTCTGATTCGATTCAATCCCTGGGGGTATCTCATGTATTAATTGAAACCAGGTTTCCTTATTACAGTAATTACCTGGCACCCGATAATCAATGGGAAATTACCGACAATGCCCCCTGGTTAAATTTAATTTATAAAAAAGGCTCTGTAAGGCTCTATAAGGTGCAATAATGGAATTTTTGGAACTATCCGACCACCCTTTAATCTTTTTTCCTATTTTAGCCGTAGGGATACTTTTAGCAGGATATTCTTTGTACTGCCAATGGACTAATAAAGATTTTTAAAAGAAGTATTTCCATACTCTTGTAACTCTTCCAGTTCTAAACAGAATGGTTTTTTTCTAGTTACTATGTGATTACAAAAAGTTTTAAATTCAATTTTTTCTTCTAGATCGAAATTGTCAGTAATACGTTCAACTAACATATCTAATATTTCTAACCCATTACTTTTAGTTTGATAATTTGCCATATCTACTGCTATATCAACTTTTAATTTTTGAATAGATCTAGCAATAAATCTATATTTGTAATAATAATGATATGGATCTTTTCCCATTATTGTTTCCATTATCTAAGTATCTCCCAATGATTCCCCAGGCAATTTGGATCAAACACTATTTTGGGATCATATTCTTTTATAGTTTTTTGGTGGAGATTTCTAAATCCATTTTCAATATTGGAATCTATAGTTCTAAACTGGTTTTCATCAAAATTTTCATCTTCAATTTCAATATTGGAATCTATAATTCTAAACCCGTCTTTAGTACCACCAAAAAATTTTGAAACATTTTTATCTTCTACTTTAATATCCCCATTTGGTTCATAATTTTTTTGATCTTCCCAATATTGAATTACATCTAAATTGTTCATATGCCCATTAAATAATTTTGTTACTTCTTTTACTAACAGTTGCATTACTTCTTTTTGGGGGGAAGAAACTAATCTATCTTCAATAAAATTTTCTAAATTTTTAATTAAAAAATGCCCTGTTAAATCTGTATTGTTTAATGTGTTCATACTACTAACTCCCTGGTTTCTTTTGGTGGTTTCATTCCATACAACTGACTGTTAAATATAATTTCTGAAATTTTTTGTTTATCGTTAGGATTTTTAGCAATCGGTGTGGTTAATAATTCAGGATCTTTAAAATCTTTTACATAAGTTGCTATGCAAGTTTTGATTATCCTGGGAATTAATTGAGATCTGTACCAGGACAGTTGTGATTGATATATTTTCACTTTTTTATTTTTTTCAGCTTTAGATAAATCTAATAATGGCAATAAATAATCTTCAAAATTTCTTTTTGCTTTGAGTGCGATAAATCCATTTTTATATACTTCTTCTAAAGTAAAATAATATGCTTTTTTTCGGTCTATTCCATCTCGTGGGTTTTCAGGAACATTGTTTCTTAATATTGGTATTTCCCCTTTTAAATATTCCATTAAAATTTCTGAACCTTTAATAACCAAATGATGATTTCTTTTTGATGATGATGTAAAAGTTCGGGTAAATGAAAATTTATTGAAACCTTTCCTGGATATTTGTTTCATTTCGTCCAGGTTCCAAATTGGTGCTTTTTTTTCTTTAAACCAGGATCCATTAAAATAATAAACAGTTCTATCAGCTTTATACTGATTTGCTAAAACAGTTTTGGCACGTTTTCCTTGATGTAAACTTGTTAATCCTGGAGCAATTTCTCCACTTTTTTGTTTTCTAATTAATAAATTTCGTTCCCAAACTTTTACCCTTCTCATTGAATCAAGTGGATCAGTTCCAGGGGGAACTTCATTCAATATTGGTTCTTTCGGCACCAGGTCTAAAGGATTAATTACAAATCCTTCTGTTCTATGTCCCTGGATACATTTTCTTTCCTGGTATTGATCGGTAAAAATATAAGATAAACACCTATCTCCAGTCGTAGTAATAAAGTTACATTTTTGCATTTTAGTTCCTTTTTAAAATGATTTTAATTGGGGAAGACTTTTTGTTTCTTCAGTTTTATTTTTAAGTGATTGAATTAAATAAGGAAATCGGGATTTAACATCAAATTGCGTATAAGCATTTTTATAAACTGTTCTTAATGTATGCCAGGCTACTGAAAAATTCTGTTTATTTCTTACAGTAGTCAATAATGCATAGGATTCATGATAAAGAGAGAGAATATCTTCTTTACATTTATCAGTTAATACTTGCCCAGTTTCTGATTCAAAATCCCTGGCAATTCCCTCAAAAAATTCCAATTCTTTTATTTCAGGGGGAATTTCCCCTATTGGATTTACAAAAAAATTATTTTTGTTTTTATATATATCGATTCGATTTATATCATCTATAATATTTTCATCTATAATTTCTTTATAAGACTTTATAATACGGAAACCCGTCACAGAGTCGTGTTTACTGGACAGAGAGTCGGGTTTACTGGACAGAGAGTCGGTTTTAAAACCCGTCACAGAGTCGGGTTTACTGGACAGAGAGTCGGGTTTAGACTCAGAGTCGGTTTTAAGATAAGAACTTTTATAATTCAAATAATAAACATTATGATTCCCTTTAATTTGGGATCTTTTTTCCTGGTAAATTATTTCTTTATCTTTTAAAGATTTCAGAGATCTTTCTACAGTTTTTATTGAGACTCTATTTTCTATCGATATGTCTTCTATTTTCTTAAAAAATCTACCAGGTGTTGTTTGGTCGCTATCTAATGTTTCATCACATAAATACATTAAAATCGACCATTCATGGGGATTTGAAATAATGTCAGGGGTAATTGTTTTAAACAACCTTCTATTTTTATATCCCATAACAACACCCATTTTTCATTGCAGTTTTGTTTGAGATTAGATAACATAAATTTTGAGTTCGCATACTCACAGTTCCTTTAACCCCCGAACCACAAATTTGGGGGTTTTTTATTTTATTGACTTAATAACAAGTCCTTTTCATAGTTTTCTAATTGACTAGATAAAAGTTTTATAGACTCTTCTAACAATGTGACTTTTTCAGCTAATGCAAAAAGATTAGATTCAACCCTTATTGCCTTGGTAAGAAGTTCTTTATGTTCTTTGAAATCGTCCTGGAGATTTATAATTCGATTATCATTCCAGGAAGTCTCCAGGCTGTATTTCCCATCTAACATGGACATTTGATTTCTTAAATCCCGAATAGGATCCCAGTCAAAATCTTCACCAATTACACAATTACAATATTTTTGATCGGTAGCCATAAATAATACTTTGATTACTTGTATACCCCTGGTAGCGACTCCAGGGGTTTTTAACCTGATGATTTCTAAAAAACCCAATTCTTCTGCTTTTAGTAAATGAAAAAAAATAACCTAAGAATACTTTGTCTGCTAGTCGAAATTGGAGAAAGTGAGATTCTATAAAAAGAATTGGGCTTTTTAGAAACCACCAAATTACGATAGTTAAATATTAAAGTAACTCAAACTCCCTTAATATCCTCTACGCTGTTTAGAGGTCTAGTTTATAAAGTCCACAAAAGTGGGCTGTTCAGGGAGTATAAATTAAATAACTGTTAAAGACAATGAAAAAAAATAAATAATATTTTTATAAAGAATATTAAAGAAAAAAATGGATTTAATAATTAAAATAAAACTATTAAATTTAAGAAACTATTTTTCGAGGGCGACCCATTTTTGGAGGGTTATCTATTAAATATTTAACTTCTTCCAGGGATATTAAAACAAATGGTCGTCCTGCAATTTCTGATTTTTTGAAAGCGTGTTTTTTAAGTTTCCCATGAGTTACCCAGGACGCAATAGTGTTGTAAGGAATATTAAATTCTTCTGATGCGTCCTGCATAGTTATAAGTTCTAGAGTTAAATAATCGTCCAGGTAATTTTGTAGATCTTCCAGGGTATTAGAAATGGAAATTAATTCTTCCAGTATATGGGTAGGAATTTCAGTTCTTTTTTGTATTTCTATTATTTTTTCTAGCATCACCATTACTCCAAGTTTTTTTGGTTCAACTTGTCTTTTGGCGACCCCGAACGGATTCGAACCGTCGATCTCAGCCGTGACAGGGTTGCATGCGAGATCTTGGTTAAATTGCGTTAAATCTAAAGTCTTTGGAAAACCTATTTTTTTCATGGTCTATTTTTGCCCTTTTAATATTGTATGGACGATAAACTTTTAACATTCTTGGGGAAGTCCACCCCATAATATCTACTAAAATTTGTAGATCACCTTCATATTCTCTACAAAATGTATGTCTTACTGTATGTGCTGATGCCCTGTTACCAGTTATACCTATTTCAGCTAGTAATTTTCGTATAACTACTGACCCCATTCCCCTGGCTTTCCATCTCCAGGGTAAATATTCCCTAACTGCATTTTCACAATCTTGGGAAATTGGCAGGATCCTGTCCCCAACTTTCCCATTTACTGTTACAAAACCATACCCATCAAAACTACTTTCGGTAATAGATAATGCTTCTGAAATCCTGATTCCTGTATCCATTAAAACCCATAATAAAATTTTAGACTGCATGTCATAATCAGTATCATTTTCCATAAAATCAAAAATTAATTGGATTTCATTTTTAGTAAATGACCTGGCTTTAGTTTGTGGGATTTTAGGTCTTGGAACTGATTTAATTATATTGTGATCTACATACCCTCTTGCCTGGAGAAAATTGTAAAAATTTTTAAGTAATCTCCAATAGGTTTCACGGTTATATTGCGACCATTTTCTATTGGATAAAAAATCTTCTATTTCTTCGATAGAGTCGGGTAAATCTTCAAATAAATTATTAAATCTCTCTAATCTTTTTTTATAACAATAAATAGTGTAATCAGCTAAACCTTCAATAGATTTTGCAGTTAAAAATTTTTCAATTAATTCATTTAATTTAATTTTTATATCATTTTCCATTGAATTTTTAATTCCCTGAAAATTTGTAATAAAAGAAATTTATTTTTTTAAATATCTCTAATTGTTGTGAACTTTTAATAAAAAACTTATTACAAAAATATTTTAAAAATTTCATGAATTTACCTGGTAAAAAATATTTATCCCTGGTGTTGTTTATTTTGTTCCTATTTGTGCCTATCATTTATAGATTTTTCCTTCCTATATTTAATAAAGTTCTAAAAATATATGAACAAAAAAAATCTATTTCAACTTTTTTAAATGTAATATTTGTAATTTTTGACTTAAATACTAAATTAATAATTGTGTATTTTTTATTATTCTTTTTACATATTAATAATTTCATTACGATTATTCCAACCTAAATATTAAATAAAAAAGGTACTTTTATTAATTGAGGTGATAAGATCATCACTAATATTAAAAAAGTGAAGAGGAAAAATTAATATGGTTAATAAAATTATTCAAAATTCAAAAGATGAAATTTCATTTACAGATTCTAAAAAAATCCAATCTGTTTATTCTGAAAAATTTAAAGAATTTAGAGAACTTAGGTTTAGTAGTCAAGCAGAATGTGCTAAGCATTTTGAAGTTTCACAACCTACTATTTCTAATATAGAAAATGGATCCAGGTTGCCCAAACAAGGGTTAGAAATTCAAATAAAAAAAGAATGGGGGTTGTCTTTAGAAACTGTAATAGATCATGTAATTAATGGTAATGAAAATTTTGATACTACGACAATGCAAATATTAGACATGTTAAAAAGTGAACTACCTTCAATTTCTGAAAATGGAAAGCAAAGTATATTTGCGTCAATCAAACATATTATGAATTTAGATAAGGGTGGTAATTTTCAATTTATGGAACATAGCACGGCATTAACTTCTCAATTTAGAAGATATGGGTGGTCTTTTACCATGAGACAATTATTAAATCATATGAGAGATAATCTCAATGCATTAGTTCCTTATGATCGAATGGTGATTACCAGGAGACACCCTAATATACCTGGTGCATATTCAGAATCTATTGTTATTTCTACTCATATGGTGTGGTGGAATCATTGGGACAATAAAAAGTCAGTCAATAGAACTGAGGGGATTCATTCTAGCGATTTAAAAAACATTTTTACCGATACTGACCCAATGGGGGATAAAGATTTAATTATTACAGAAATTCAAAGTGATAATGAAAATCACATATATGCTAATTACAATTCTTCACTTTGGTTTCCTATTACTATGGATAACAATGAAGAATCATTATTAATATTTACTAGGCATAAGGGACACGGGTATGGAGATTTTACAGTCCAGGACTATAACATTATTAGAGATCTTCTTAATCATTGGATTCCTCAGAATGTACATCAATTTAACCCTGGAGAGACTAACGACCTTTTTGGTAAAGTCGTTTAAAAAAGTTTACCTGGTAATAGGTCGTCCCCCATTAGATTTTCTAACTGGAATTTGATCTACAGGAATAGTTAATAAAAATTTCAATATATTTCTATGTCCCTGGGTAATGGCACCAGTTCCATTTTTCCAACCATGTACGGCTTGCCTGGATACTGCCAACAAGGGGTGACTGGCTATATTTTGAATAGTCCAACCCCTATCTGTTAATAAATTTATTTCAACAATTTTTTCTGCCATATTTATAAAATAACAAAGCATAAAGAATATGTAAATTAATTTGATAATTCATTTATATGTTTATAGCTAATTTTCTTTTATATAAATATTTAGTATGTAAACTTAGTTGACATATTAAACAACTTAATTTAATATTTTTTTATCAACAAATTTTAAGGAGTAAATATGTACACAGAAGAAACATTTGAAGGGAAATTTAATATCGGAGATCGAATTAGAGCATTAGATTTCCAACATACAGATGAACATTATATTGAAGGTGAAATTATTGATATGGGATTAGTAAATAGCCAATCATATGGAGAATATGGTGCTTACACAATCACAGTTGATAACGATTCAAAGGGTAGAAGAGTTGGAATGACTTCTTTTATTCCTTTTCAATTAATTGCTCTAGGTGATGAAGGTAAGTTTACGAGAATTACATTAGCAAAATAATTCCAACTGATGAGGGGGGCTGACCACCCCCCGAAATCCCCCAGGGGATATTGGAAAGTCAAATACAAAATAAGGGAGTAAAAAATTTAAGACTTTCATATATAAACAAATTTAGGAGAATGCGAACTCATGAATAAAATAGAAACCATAAAGGCTTTAAAAGGATATAGATCATTGATAGCAGATCAAATTATGGATTGTAATGAATCTTTAGATCAATTATATAAAGATGCTCATTCAGGTAATGATATTAATAAAGAATGGGATCTTTTAATTAATATTACTAATTTAATAGGTCATTTTAAAAGAAGTGATTTTATTTCAGTAAACTACATATTAAATGATTTGATTGTTGATAAAAATATAGTTAATGAATTAAAAGTTATATTAAATCTTGGTATTGAATCCGATCAACTTAATAGCATTCTTTCAGGCTATGATGATGCAGAAGAATTTGTTGAAGATTTTGCAGAAAGATATACCAGGTACAACCATTTAAGTCATTTATACAGAATACAAAATAAAAAAATTAGATTAGCTTTACAGGTGTAAATATGGAGAATGGAGAAACTTTATTCAAAGAATTTTTAGCTGACATGAAATCTTATTTAATTCATGAATTTGGAAAAAAGCAGGGAACTCAAGATTTTGAAAATGTGACTACTAAAGATTGGTTAGAGTATAGAAAAGAAAATCTTGAAAAGGACATAGAACAGTATTATGAAGATGGTTTTTTTGATTGGACTGATATAGAAGATAATGAAAGAAGAAAAACAGAATTAGCTTTTATCAATAAAATCCTAACGATAAACAAAAACATGCAGAAAATATATTTAGCAGACCTTGAGTCGGAAAGATAAAAATGTTCAAAAAAGTTAAAAATATTCCAGTACCGATAAATCCTGAAAATGATATTTCTATTGCCTGGACTAATTATTTAGATTACTTAAATGGGAACCTTACTAAAAAATGGTTTAATGGAACTATTCGTGCAATTTGGTTAGAAACTGAATTTCCTAGTCTTTATATTGACCATTGGGAAGAAATTTTCAATCAAATTGATAAAGATTATTTTATGACTGAATCAGAAAATAAATCTTACCAGGAACTTTCTGACAACTTAATTGTTTATAGGGGAATTTCAATTCCATATGTTGAAAATTTTGAATACCTAAATATTTTGGAAAATTTTCACAATTTAGACAATGCTAAATATTGTGGGCTTTCCTGGACTACTAATTATGATAAAGCAGTAATGTTTGCCAAAAGATCTCCAGGATCTTACGAAAATGATTCAGCACAAAAAATATCATTAGTTATAACTGCTGAGATTGAAAAAGGTAATATTTTTGCTTATTTAGATGGTCAGGAAGAATCAGAAATAATTATTAAAAGGGAATATGTATCCCCTAAGAAAATTAAATTAATTAAGGAGTAAATATGGATAGTCATACACCAACTTTAAATTTTTATGAACCTGGAACCGATAGGCATATAGAAGTTCATTTCGGGTATATGAGTGGAGTTCCATCAGTAGCTATATTTTTAGCTGACGATAAAACCCAACAACCTATAATTATTGAGAAAGATGTTTTGCAAACAATGATTAATGAAGGTTGGGAAGATTGTGATGACCATTAAAAAAAGGATCCTTTTTTAAGGGTGTAATTTTTGAAGGTTTTTGAAC
>CENW01011711.1_pt1 | contig 10264 bp, 8 predicted proteins | sample 530241 | NCBI WGS metagenome assembly CENW01 (sample SAMEA2619818, study PRJEB7988) | marine metagenome | isolation source: saline water (ENVO:00002010), including | reverse complement strand
ATTTAGTTTAACAAGCTTAGTCCAATCTCATAGATTTGATATATACAAAGAGGTTATAGCACTAATTTTTAAAAAGCCTTTTTTGGGATGGGGAGCAGGAAGCTTTGCTATTTTATATACATTAAAAAGTAATTTTTCTGCAGCTACTCACACACATAACTTATTTTTCGAAATCTCTTACAACTATGGGCTTCTAACTTCAATATTATTTTTTGTATTTTTGTTTTCTTTACTTTACAAATCTTGCAAATCCCTTTTTAGAAAGCAAAGCAAAAATTTTAGTTTGCAAGATAAATTTTGGTTATCTTCAACATTATCAGCAGTCATATTTCATATGAGTGACATGCCCTATTATGACGGTAAAGTAAGTCTTCTTTTCTGGATATTACTTGCTGGAACAAAATGCATTGAAAAAAATATTGTTGATGAAGATAAATACTTTAAAAACAAAATTTAAAATTACTCTTATCTATTTTCATTAGAAAGAGTTTATATATAATTAACTATAAATATCATTTACCTTGATTAATTTAGTTACTGGTGGGGCAGGTTTTATTGGCTCTTACCTTATTGATAATCTTATACAAAAAAACGAAAAAGTTATTTGCCTTGATAATTTTTTGACAGGTAAGGTTGAGAATATTAAAAGGTGGTACAAAAATCCAAATTTCAAATTAATAAATCACGACATAATTAACCCTATTGAACTCGATATAAAAAAAATATGGCATTTTGCATGCCCAGCCTCTCCTTATCACTATCAATTGGATCCAATCAATACTGCAAAAATTAATTTCTTAGGAACTTATAACATGTTGAAATTAGCTAAAAATACAAATGCGAGAATATTAATTGCCAGTTCAAGCGAAATTTACGGAAACCCAGAATTACATCCACAAAAAGAAACTTATACAGGTTCAGTAAAAACATTTAGCGATAGAGCTTGTTACGTTGAAGGTAAAAGGATTGCAGAAACTTTATCTTTTGATTTTAATAAGATACACAATACAGACATACGTATAGCTAGGATATTTAATGCATATGGTCCAAGAATGCTCCCTAATGATGGACGCGTAATAAGTAATTTTATTTGCCAAGCAATATTGGGTAAAGAATTAACAGTTTATGGTAAAGGTAATCAAACTAGATGTTTCTGTTTTATAAATGATTTAATTGAAGGTTTGAATAAATTAATGTCTTCTCAATATGCAAAACCTGTAAATCTCGGAAGTCAAAAAGAATTAAGTATTATAGATTTAGCAAAATTAATTAAGAGAAAAGTTAACAATAATATTAAGATAGTATTTAAAGATTTACCTAATGATGATCCAATGATGAGAAAACCTGATTTGTCATTAGCTAAAAAAATTTTAAATTGGGAATCTCATACTTCCATAGAAAAGGGAATTGACACCACAATTAATCACTTTAGTAAAATTCTTAAAAGATGATAAAAATTAAGAATATATGTTGTATTGGAGCAGGCTATGTTGGTGGACCCACTATGGCAGTAATAGCAGCAAAATGTCCTAATATAAATGTTAATGTTGTAGACAAAAATTTAGATAGACTAAATAAATGGAATAATAAAGATCTTACTCAATTACCTATTTACGAAAAAGGATTGGAGAAACTAATAGCCAAATGTCGTGGCAAAAATCTTCATTTCTCAAATGATTTAGCAAAACATATTGCCGAAGCAGATATGATATTTATTTCAGTAAATACGCCCACTAAAACAAAAGGCGTAGGTGCAGGCCAAGCAAGTGATCTTAAATGGATTGATGCCTCTGCCAGAGAAATTGCTAGATTTTCGTGTGGTGAAACAATTGTTGTCGAGAAAAGCACATTGCCTGTAAGAACTGCTCATACAATCAAACAAATCTTAGATTCTTCTCAAGTTAATGATAAAAACAAAAAATTTACAGTGCTCTCAAATCCCGAATTTTTATCAGAAGGAAATGCAATAAATGATCTTGAGAATCCTGATAGAGTACTAATTGGGGGTGATGACGAAGAATCAATAGTTGCATTAGAAAATATTTATTTAAATTGGATCGATAAAGAAAAAATACTTAGGACGAATCTTTGGAGCTCAGAATTATCAAAATTAATTGCTAATGCATTTCTTGCTCAAAGAATTAGTTCTATTAATTCGGTTACAGCTATTTGTGAAAAAACAGGAGCGGATATTAAAGATGTTTCTACGGCCATTGGAACTGACCGGAGAATAGGTAAATACTTTCTTAATCCAAGTCCTGGTTTTGGTGGAAGCTGCTTCAAAAAAGATATCCTAAATCTAATTTACATATGTAATCATTTTGGTCTTAATGAAGTCTCAAACTACTGGCAGAAAGTAGTTGATATAAATAATTGGCAAAAAAAGAGAATTACAAATTTAATTGTAGAAAAACTCTTCGGCACAATTTCAGGGAAAAAAATTGCAATTTTAGGTTTCTCATTTAAGGCTAATACGAACGATACTAGGGAATCTCCAGCAATTTATATTTGTAAAGAATTAATTGAGGAAGGTGGAAATCTATTTATATATGACCCAAAGGTATCTCCAGAACAAATTGAATCCGACTTAAATCAAGCTCCCTCTAAGAATTTTAATCCTGAAAATTTATTTGGGAATTGGTTCTTTTCAAGGGATATTATTAATGCAATAGAATCAAGCGATGCAATAGTAGTTCTTACAGAATGGGAAGAATTTAAAAGTCTTGATTGGGAGCTAATTGCTCACAAGATGAGGTCTCCTTCGTGGGTGTTTGATACAAGATCAATAATAAATATTTCTGAAGCAAAAAAACAAGGAATAAACGTTTGGGAATTAGGGAATGGGGAAGAGAAAGTCAATCTGATCATATAGTTGTGAAAAAATTAATTTCAAAAGAAGATCATATTTTTATTGCTGGTGGATCTGGCATGGTGGGAAGTTCTATTTATAGAAATTTAATTGAACAAGGTTATGGGATTAAGAAAATAGGTGGGAAAATATCTATTCCATCAAGGCGCGAACTTAATTTACTAAGTTACAATCAAGTTTATAATTGGTTTGAATTAAATAAGCCTAATGTAGTTATAATAGCAGCAGCCAAAGTTGGGGGTATAAAAGCCAATTCAAGTTATCCAGCAGAATTTATTTTAGAAAATTTAAAAATTCAAACAAATTTAATTGAAATATCTTGGAAATTTAAAGTAAAGAGATTACTATTTTTAGGAAGTAGTTGTATATATCCTAAATATGCAGAACAACCATTAAAAGAAGAATACCTATTATCAAACTATTTAGAACCGACAAATGAATGGTATGCTATTGCAAAAATTGCTGGTATCAAATTATGCCAATCTTTGAGAATTCAATATGGTTTTGATGCAATATCATTAATGCCTACTAATCTATACGGAATAGGAGATAACTATAAAGAATTTGATAGTCATGTTTTGCCTTCTCTAATTAGAAAGTTTGATAATGCAAAGAGATTTGACCATGAATCTGTAATTTGCTGGGGTACTGGCTCCCCTTTAAGAGAATTTTTACATGTCGATGATTTAGCAAAGGCATGTATTTTTGCTCTAGAGAATTGGGATCCTTATAGTAAGAATGCTCCTTTAGATGATCATGATCAACCTCTTTATTTTCTAAATGTTGGAACTGGCAAAGAAATATCAATTAAAGGTCTTGCAAATCTTATATCTTCCTATTTAGGGTTTAAAGGTAAAGTGATATGGGACACCTCAAAACCAGATGGGACCCCAAGAAAAATTCTTGATATTAGAAAAATTAAAAGTATTGGATGGGAGCCTACTATAGATATTAAAAGTGGAATTCAAGACACCATATCAGATTATAAAAAAAATTTTAAAAACAATACCCTGCGAATTTAATTTTTGATTTAAATTGAAAGAAGAGTTTATATTGACCATTTTGAATCATAAAGTCCTTTATTTTTTATCAACAAATCTTTTTGGGCTATTTTTTTATCCATTTCAATCATTTCAGAGACAAGTTCTTCCAAAGAACATTTAGCCTCCCAACCTAATTTTTCTTTAGCTTTGCTTGGATCGCCAAGAAGATTTGTAACCTCTGATGGACGATAATATGCTGGGTCAATTTTCACAACAATCTCTCCAGTATCTGCTCTTCTGCCAACCTCATCAGATTTTGAACCCTCCCAAATTAACCCTTTCCAACCAATTTTTTGAGATGCAATTTCAAGAAATCCCCTCACAGTTTCTTGACGTCCTGTAGCGATTACAAAATCTTCAGGCTTATCTTGTTGAAGCATTTTCCATTGCATTTCTACATAATCGCGAGCATGACCCCAATCTCTTAACACATCAATATTTCCTAAATACAAATATTTTTCGAGGCCTTCATTTATTCTTGCAAAACCTCTTGTTATTTTCCTCGTAACAAATGTTTCACCTCTTCTAGGTGATTCATGGTTAAATAAAATACCATTACACGCAAACATCCCATATGCTTCTCTGTAGTTAACGACTATCCAATATCCATATAATTTAGAGACAGCATATGGGCTTCTAGGATAAAAAGGTGTAGTTTCCCTTTGTGGGGATTCTTGGACTAAGCCAAATAATTCACTTGTGCTTGCTTGATAAACTTTTGTTTTATCAATCAAATCAAGCATTCTTACAGCTTCAAGAATTCGCAATGTCCCTATAGCATCACTATTTGCAGTATATTCGGGCGACTCAAAACTAACTGCTACATGACTTTGCGCACCAAGATTATAAATTTCATCAGGTCTAACTAAGTCAATAATTCTATAGATGCTTGAACTATCTGTTAAGTCGCCAAAATGAAGAAAAAATTTCGTATCTTCTTTATGAGGATCTTGATATAAATGATCAATCCTTGAGGTATTAAAAGTGCTAGTTCTTCTTTTAATTCCATGGACTATGTATCCTTTATTCAACAAAAACTCAGCTAGATAACTTCCATCTTGTCCTGTTATTCCTGATATTAAAGCGACTGGGGCATTCCCATGATTTAAACTCATAAGTTACATTAAAGTTTCAAGGAAAACCTTTTCTCCCTTCTATTATAAATTATACCTAAATCAAATAAACAGTAATAAAGTAGAATGATCTAAATAATTGCTAATTGTGGTTCTTATAATAAGAGACTTTTTTAGATTCTTAAAAATATTTCAAAGTTTTATTGGTAATGGAATTTACTTATCATTTTTTTTGACGATTATAGCTGGGCTTGCTGAAGGTTTTGGAATTACTCTTTTATTACCAATTTTTCAAAATATTTCTGGAAGTAAAGAAGTTATAAATTTTGGGATTAGTCACCAAGTAATGAATTCACTAAGTTCACTAGGATTAACTAACTCGTATGAAAGAATTTTAATTTTAATAACTTTGGCTTTCTTTACAAAGGGTTTGTTTATATTCATTACTTTCACTTACAACTCTTTCTTAAAAGGAAACTTATTAAAAATATTAAAAATAAAAATGTTCTCAGGTTATTCAACTATGAATTATAAGTATTTTTTAAACAATAACATTGGCGAATTATCAAATATTCTTAATGAGCAAACCAATTTATCTATTAGAGGATTTAATAACTTATACACAGTTGGATTAAGAGCGATTAACTGTGTTATTTATCTTGTGTTTGCCTGCTCACTTGCAGGAGTTACAGGCGCATATGCAATAATTGGAGCTTTTATAATCTTATTTTTATTTAGATGGCTAAACAAAGCCACTAAAAAAATTTCGATTAAGACTGCGAAAGCTAATGGTAAAATATCACAACTATCAATCGAATCACTTCAAGCATTTAAATACCTTAAATCAACTAATCAATTTAACATTTATAAAAAAATAATAAACAAAGAAACTATAAATTTATCGAAATACCAAATTCAAACAGGAGTTTATGAGGCAATTACTAGTGCCAGTAGAGAACCTATCTCAATTTTTATTATAATGATTATTTTATTAATTCAAATAACTTTTATAAGCAAGCCTATAGATTCTTTATTGGTAGCATTAATTTTATTTTATAGGGCATTAATATCAACTTTAGGAGTTCAAGGAAGTTGGCAGAGGACACAGGAATACGTTGGAAGCTTAGAAGTCGTAATTAATAAAATAAAAAATTTATACAATAATCAAGAAATAAATGGCTCTAAAAAAATAAAAAACTTTAATGACTCGATAGAGATATCGGATCTATTTTTTAAATTTAGCCAAAACTCTAAATACCTTATTAAAAATTTAAATATAAAAATAAAAGCAAAACAATCAATTGCATTTGTGGGTCAATCCGGCTCGGGTAAAACAACAATTGCTAATATACTTTGCCTTCTTTTAGAACCATCAAAAGGTGAAATCTTAATAGATGGGATAAAAACAAGTGAAATTGATAAAAACTCTTGGAGGAATCAAATTGGATACGTTTCTCAAGAAACCACAATATTTAATTGCACAATTGCGGAGAATATCTCCTTAATGTTTGGATATAGTCAAAATAAAGACTTATTCCCACAAATAAAGAAGGTTGCTTCAAAAGCAAATATTGATTCGTTCATAGAAAGCCTTCCTATGGGTTACAAAACAATTGTAGGAGAACAAGGAATAAAGTTATCAGGCGGGCAAAAACAAAGAATATTTATAGCAAGAGAATTATATCGAAAACCTAAAATACTTATCTTAGATGAAGCAACAAGCGCCCTTGATACAATTTCTGAATTAGCTATACAGAAAAGTATTGACTCTTTAAGAGGCAAAATTACTATTATTATTATTGCTCATAGGATATCAACAATCCGAAATTCAGATTATTTATATGTAATTGATAAAGGTGAAATAATAGAGAAGGGAACATTTGATAGCTTAAGTTTAAAGAAAGATACATTTTTTAATAAATTAATTTCATCTCAAAAAATATAAACTTTGAAACTTATTTAAAAATATATTCAAATTATTCAATTGAATTATGAACTTGTATAGTAAATTTAAAACTTAAAAATCATGAAAGGTAATAAAGGTACAAATAATTCAATCCTTATAGATTGCACATTAAGAGATGGAGGATATTATAACCGATGGGATTTCGATATTGACTTAATTAATAGATATATACATGCAGTTTCTGCAGCGGGTGTGGATTTCATAGAATTAGGATTTAGATCAATTAAAAGTAATGAATATTATGGGCCTTTAGCCTATACAACAGATAACTTTATATTTGACTTAAATATTCCTGATAATATTCAAATTGGAATAATGATAAATGCTTCTGAATTTAAAAATAGCAAATTTTTAGAAAGTAATTTAGTTAAGATCTTCCCAATTGAAGCAAGCAAATCACAATTATCCTTAGTAAGAATTGCTACATCCTTTAGAGAAATTGATATTGCAATTAAAATTGGTAGATGGCTAAAAGCGAAGAAATATAAAATCGCCCTAAATATAATGCAAGTGGCTTCATTAGATTCAAAGCAAATTGAATTTTTTGCCGAACAAAGTAGCTTAATAGATCCTGAAGTATTATTTTTTGCAGACAGTACTGGGACACTAACTTCTGATCATATTATTTCTATAATAAATTCCATAAAATCAAAATGGAAAGGTGAGATAGGAATTCATGCCCATGACAATATGCAAAGAGCTTTAACAAATACAATAGAAGCAATTGCAAATGGTGTTAATTGGTTGGATTGTACAGTCAATGGAATGGGTAGAGGCCCTGGAAATACTAAAACAGAGGATTTAGTTTTCGAAACAAAGGGAATAAATGATAACTCTATCGATTTTCTTCCACTTATAGATCTGGTTCAAAATGAATTTTTTAATCTTAAACAAAAATACAAGTGGGGATCTAATCCGTTCTATTATCTTTCAGGCAAAAATAAAATTCATCCAAGTTATATTCAAAACATGTTGGAAGACTCTTCATATAGGAATGAGGATATTTATGCCTCAATAAAGGAATTATCTAAAACTAAAAGTACAAGATATTTTAAAAACGTTTTAGATAAATCAAGACTTTATTATACTGACAAACATAGTGGAGAATGGTCTCCTAAAGAAGTTTTATTCAAAAAAGAAGTTTTATTATTAGCACCTGGAACATCGATCAGAAAACATAAAAATTCTATTGAGAAGTTTATTTTAAAGAAAAAACCAATAGTTATTGCTTTAAATAATTTGGACTTAATTAAAGATGATCTTATCAATTATAGAATTGCATGCCATCCTATTAGGATTTTTTCAGATTTAGATAAATATAAAAACTTTTCACAGCCATTAATTCTTCCACTAAAATCATTGATGAAATGGTCAGAAATAAAAATTAATTTTAAAGTATTAGATTATGGATTAACCGTAGAAAATAATAAATTTGAATTCAATGAAAAGTCATGTATTATTCCAACTCCACTAGTAATGGCTTATGCCTTAGCAATGTGCAATTCAGGAGAGACTGATAAAATATACTTAGTAGGTTTTGATGGCTACGGTGGTAGTGACTACAGAGAGAAACAAGTTAAAGAAGTATGGGATATATATTCAAAATTTAAGGCGAAAAAAGTTATTTCATTAACAGAAACTATTTATAACATTGAGACATCAAGTCTCTATAGTTTTATATAAATTTTCCCATGAGTGATACGTGTATTATAATTCCAGCAAGATTTAAATCCAGCAGATTCCCTGGCAAACCATTGGTTAAATTGTTAGGTAAAGAAATGATTTTATGGGTTGCTGAAATTGGTGAGAAAGTATTAAAAAGAAATCATGTCTTTATTGCAACTGATAATGATGAGATAGAAAAAATTGCTTTAAGAAATAATTTCAAATGTATAAAAACTAAAAAAAATGCACTTACGGGAACTGACAGAGTTGCATTAGCAGCGAAGGAACTTAATTATAAGAATATTATAAATATTCAAGGAGATGAGCCGTTAGTATCACCAGAAGATATTGAGGAATGTATTCATCTTAAAAACAGATATCCAAACCATGTAATAAATGGTTTTTGCCAAATAGGAAAAGATGAAGATCCCCTTTCTATTAACATTCCCAAATTAGTCATAAATTCTGAAAACGAACTAATTTATATCTCTAGGTCTTTAATTCCTGGTCGCAAGTCAAGAGAAGAATCAAAAAATATGAAATATATTAAACAAGTTTGCATATATGGTTTTTCTAATTTTGAATTAAATAAATTTCATAATTTTGGGAAAAAATCATATCTTGAAGAGCTTGAGGATATAGAAATTTTGAGATTTAAGGAGCTCGACATTAATATTAAAATGTTCAAATGCCATGAAGGATCAATCGCTGTTGATGTGCCTTCTGACGTTGAAAAAGTAGAAAAAAAAATGATTGAGAAATATAAATAAAAATGCAATTATATAGTCACCTATTTTTTGATTGTGATGGAGTAATTCTAGATTCAAATCATATCAAAACAAAATCCTTCTATGAAATTGCACTAAACTTCGGAGAAATTAATGCTGAAAAACTTGTGAATTTCCATACCTCAAATGGAGGCATTTCAAGATACGTAAAATTAAAATACTTTACAGAAGAAATATTGGGAGTTTGTGATGAAGAAATTTATGATCAATTAGTAATTGATTATGGAAATTTGGTAAAAAAATATTTACTTAAATGTTCTATTGATGATGGTATTTTAAAAATTCATAATTACTTACCAAAAATCAAGAAAGCAATAATTTCAGGATCTGACCAATCTGAATTAAATTGGCTTTTTAAAAAAAGAAAAATAAATAAAATATTTGACTTAGGAATTTTTGGCAGTCCAAAAAACAAACAAGAAATATTTGAAGGAATTTATTCTGATTTTACAGGCAAAGAAAAGTGCTTATTCTTTGGTGACAGTAAATATGATTATGAGGTCTCAAAAGAATTTGAAATGGACTTTATTTTTGTAAATAACTGGACAGAATTTAAGGATTGGAAAATTTTTGTGAAAAATAATAAAATTAAAACAATTAATAATTTATCTGAATTCAATTACATCGATTATTAATTGGAATTATTTAAAGTAAAAAAAAGAATGAAAAGGAGAAATATACACATTATCCCTAGTCTTGGATATGGAGGAGCCGAATCATTTCTCCTTAGATTAGTACCATATTTAAACCATAAAAATATAATTATTACTCTGTATAAGACAAATCATGACAAAGAAAGGATTAAAAATTCAGATTTCAAATATATTACCCTTGATCCTTTTCAAGCATCTCTAAAAGAC
>CENW01064997.1_pt1 | contig 10295 bp, 9 predicted proteins | sample 530241 | NCBI WGS metagenome assembly CENW01 (sample SAMEA2619818, study PRJEB7988) | marine metagenome | isolation source: saline water (ENVO:00002010), including | reverse complement strand
TAAAGTATATTCATGATAATAAATCTGAGAAGGTTTTAGTGTCTGTTGTAAATAAAAAAAATTACGAAAATTTTTTAACAACTCTTAAGCTTGATGTCTCTTTTTTAAGTATCCTATCTTTTAAAAATTTTAAAACAGTATATGCGGATAGTAATAGCTTAGGAATTGATCGAATATTAGCAATGCTAGGTGCAAGAAAAATGTCAAAAAAAAATTGTATTGTCATTGATGCTGGTACGGCCACAACAATTGATTATATAGATGATAAATTTTTGCATAAAGGAGGTATTATTTTACCTAGTAAAGGCATGGTAATTGATGCTTTTTCAAATCGGCTTGGACTTACAGTTGAAAAAAAGGAAGATACTATATTTAATTTTCTTAATAATTCAACTCATGCATCAATCGAATCTGGTGCAACTTTATGTGCTTATAATAATATAAATTATTTAATAGATAATTTTATTGCAATTGAAGGCGAAGATGTTGATATATATGTTACAGGTGGCAATGCATTAGCTTTAATTGACAATTGTAACTATAACTTAATACATGTAGACTCCTTAATCTTTAAAGGAATGTTAGATATAATTTAATTAAATTTGCCGCCTTAGCTCAGTTGGCCAGAGCAGGGGTTTTGTAAACCTCAGGTCGTCAGTTCGAATCTGACAGGCGGCTCCAACAAATGCTGTACTAAAGCCGATTTGTATTGTTTTCTAGTTCATTTTACGTTATTTTATGCTACATTATATATTCTTATATAGAGGCTTAGGAAAAACAGAAATGTTTAAATGAAGGAAAAAATGATTCTTATCCCTGGACGTTCCAGTAAGCAAGGAACGTCACTTAACAAGGGAAAACTTAAGGAAGAGTATCAAACAGTAACCTCAACATTAGAAGTCAACGAAGACGACATGATAAGACTTGGTCTTGAAGCCGGAGATAAAGTTAAACTCAGCAACGAAATCGGTGAAACCATTGTCTCAGTAAAAAAAGTTTTAAGTGAAAAATTACCTTCAGGTTGTTTATTTATTCCTTACGGCCCTCCATCAAGTCAACTTATGGAAGGTGATACAGGTAGTACAGGGATGCCTTTATCAAAACATATGGAAGTTATAATTGAAAAGGTTTGAATTTGATTCAAGGAGAGTGAGATGAGCGCAAAGTTAGAAGATATTAAAGTAAATGTAAATGAAAAAATTGTTGAAAATGCTACTTGTACTTTTTGTGGGTGCGTGTGTGATGATATTACTCTTACCGTTGATACAGAAAAAAAGGTAATCACAAAAGCTAAAGATGCTTGTATTTTAGGTAAAGCTTGGTTTTTAAATCATGTAATTGAAGACAGACCTATTGCAAGGATTGACGGAAAAGAAGTTACACTTGATGAAGCTATTGAGGAAGCTGCGCAGACTTTAGTTAACGCTAAGTTTCCTATCGTTTATGGTTTAAGTGATACAGTTTGCGAAGCTCAAAGACAAATAGTCCCAATTGTTGATGATATTTCTGGAACTGTTGATACCACAACTTCAGTATGCCACGGACCATCGGGCATGGCTTTCCAAGGTGTTGGAGAACCAAGCATGACCCTTGGTGAAGTAAAAAATAGAGCTGACCTTGTGATATATTGGGGAGGTAATCCTGCTGAATCACACCCAAGACATTTTGGAAGATATGCAGTCACACCAGAGGGAATGTTTACCCCTAATGGAAAAAAAGATAGAACTGTAGTTCTTGTAGATGTAAGAAAAACAAAAAGTGCAGGTGTTGCTGACATGTTTATTCAACCTAAACCTGGCAAAGATTTCGAATTACTCTGGACTTTAAGACTGGCAGTTAAAGGAAGAAAAATTCCTGAAAATACAGAAGAAGAAATTGGTGTGTCAAAATCACAAATTGAAGAGTTAGTTAAGTTAATGAAAAGTTGTCAATATGGAGTCTTATTTTTTGGTATGGGCTTAACAATGACTCGTGGAAAACATTTTAACTCTGGTGCTTTACTTGCTTTAGCTACTGACTTGAATGAATTCACACATTTTGTTGCAAAACCTGTTAGAGGTCATGGCAATGTTACCGGTGCTGACAATGTTGTTTCTTGGCAAACTGGATATCCTTTCGGCGTAAACTTTAGTCAAGGTTACCCTAGATTCAATCCAGGAGAATTCACAACAGTTGATACTTTAAGTAGAGGTGAAGCTGATGCAGCCATGATTATTGCAAGTGATCCAGCATCAAATTTTCCAAAACCTGCTATAAAACATTTGAAAAGTAAGAAATGTAAAGTTATTTCTCTGGATACTAAGGAAACACACACTAGCGTTATAGCACATGTTGCAATAGCTACAAGTACCTATGGGATTAATACAGGTGGTACTGTATATAGAATGGACGATGTTCCAATAAGTTTACGTCCTGCGTTTGAATCACCTTTTCCAAGTGATTTAGAAGTTTTAACAAAATTAAGAAAAAGAGTCCGAGAGCTTACTTTTAAAACACGTAAAAAGATGTTTAGTAAAAAATCGTAATTATAATAAAGACATAAAAAAAATGAGCGATGAAGTAAAAATTGTTAATGGGATTGTGTATGATCCAACCAACAAAGTGTCTGGTAAAGTAAAAGATATTTGTATTAGAGATGGCAAAGTTGTTGAATCGGTTTCCTCCAAAGCAAAAATAATAGACGCAAAAGGTATGATAGTTATGCCTGGAGGTATAGATATCCATTGTCATATAGCTGGACCAAAGGTAAATATTGCAAGAAAACTTCTACCCGAAGACCACAGACTTGATCCACAATTTAAAAATGAACATACGCGTTCTGGTGTAGGAGGAGTTGTTCCATCAACCTTTGCAACCGGTTATAGGTACGCCACAATGGGTTACACAACTTGTATGGAGGCTGCTGTTCCTCCACTTGCGGCTAGACATGCTCTTGAAGAGTTGTATGACACGCCAGTTGTGGATAATGGATATTACGTTTTATTAGGCAATAATTTATTTCTTCAAAGTTTAATTGCTGAAGGACGAATGGAAGAATTCAAAAATGCAGTTGGGTGGTGGTTAAATGCTACAAAAGCTTATACCGTTAAGATTGTTAACCCAGGAGGAGACGAACCTTGGAAAGGACATAGAAATACCAACGTTAAGGATATAGATGAAGACAGTAAGGCTACCGACGTTGCACCTAGAAAAGTGATAAAAGCTTTTGTTGACGCCGTTCATGAGTTAGGCTTGCCTCACCCACCTCACATACATTGTAATAACTTAGGTCACTCTGGAAACTTTAATACCACACTTGAAACAATGAAAACTGCGGGAGATAAAAGACTTCATGTAGCACATATACAATTTAACAGTTATTCAGGAAAGGTTGGAAGTCCACCAAAAAGTGCTGCAAAAGAAATTACTGAATATATAAATGAACATAAAAATATTACCTGTGATGTTGGTCAGGTTGTAATGGGAAATGCATGCTTCATGACAGCTGATGCACCCTTAACATACCTACTCAGGAATTATAAACAAGAAAAATGGGTTAACGCTGACACAGAGTGTGAAAGTGGCTGTGGAATTCTCCCGTTTGAATATATGGGGCATGTGTACACGCATGCATTGCAATGGGCGATAGGATTAGAAATATTTTTATTATCTAAAGATCCCTGGAGAATAGTTTTATCAACTGATCATCCAAACGGCGGATCTTTTGCAAACTATCCTTTAATAATTAAACTTTTGATGGATAGAACCTTTAGAAAAGAATGCATGGGTGTTTTAAATGAAAAAGCTATGAACGCCTCACTCCTTAAAGACCTTGACAGAGAGTACACGCTTGAAGAAATTTGTATCATAAGTCGAGCGGGTCCTGCAAAATGCCTAGGGTTAAAAGAGAAAGGGCATCTTGGCGTAGGTGCAGATGGAGATGTAACTATTTATGACATGCTCGATGATAAAGAGCAAATGTTTAGCGCACCTCGTTATGTAATGAAAGCTGGTCAATTATTAATTGCTGACCATGAATTTGTTTCAGATTATACAGATAAAAAGATACTCCGCGTTGCACCTGAATATGATGAAAGTATAGAAAATGTCATTAAACCGTTTTTTGATGACTTTTATTCTGTCTCATATAAAAATTATCCTGTTGATGACTCTTTTTTGCATGCAAATAAAATCATAGAATCTAAGAAGAAAAATAATATTTATGAAAATTAAAGGCACTGAAATTGTAGATACATTTGCTGAGGCTTTTGAAATGGTTTGTGCAAAAGTAATTATTACTGCAAAAACAGACGATCTTGCAATAGCAGCTGCTAATAGCATGACAGGATTTGCTACATCTGTCATAGGTTGTAAATGTGAAGCTGCAATTGATGAAAAACTCAGTAAAACTAAAACTCCTGATAACAGGCCTGGATATAGTGTTTTAATTTTTGCTCTTGACGAAGCTGGATTGATAAAACGACTTGTCGAAAGAATTGGACAGTGTGTTATGACCTGTCCGAGCACTTCATGTTTTTCTGGATTTGATGGAGATAAGCTTTTAAACATTGGCGGAGCTTTAAGATATTTTGGAGATGGTCATCAAATAAGTAAATCTATTGATGGAAAGAGATTTTGGCGGATTCCAGTTATGCAAGGAGAGTTCTTAATTGAAGAAAAGTTTGGAATGAAATATTCAGTTGGTGGCGGAAATTTTTATATACTAGGAAATTCATCAGATAGCTGCCTTAATGCAGCATTAAAATCAAATAAAGCTATTGATAAAATTCCCAATGTTATAATGCCATTTCCGCACGGGGTGGTTAGAAGTGGAAGTAAAGTTGGGGCAAAAAAATATAAAAAACTAGTCGCATCAACTAATGAAAATTATTGCCCTACTTTAAAAGGAGTTGTGAATTCAGAATTAGATGAAAATGTTAATTCTGTTTTAGAAATTGTTATGGATGCAGTTGACGAAGATACTTTAAAATTAGCAATGAAAACTGGAATAAAAGCAGCCGCTAACTCACCAGGAGTTGTAAAAATTACTGCAGGAAACTTCGACGGAAAGTTAGGAAAATATCAAATACATCTCAAGGATTTGCTCTAAATGAAAATTAAGATTAAGAAAAAAACAAATATACCTATAGAAGCTGAGTGTATTTCTACGGCAGTTATTGACGGTTTAAACAAAAGTCAAATATTAGACTTAGAGATTATCGAAGGTAATAGAAAAATTCCTTTAAAAGAATTTTTTACTGTAACCGATGATAAATCTGATGTATTAACTGTAGAGGGTGACCTTAGTGTCGTTAAATATCTTGGTGCCAAAATGAAATCGGGAAAAATGATTATAAACGGAAATACCGGCATGCATTTAGGGTCTGAAATGTCTGGTGGAACAATTGAAGTTAATGGAGATATAGGTGACTGGGCAGCACCTCAAATGAGCGGAGGTGTTATAAAAGTTTCGGGTGATGGAGGTCATTGCATTGCATGTGCATACAGAGGTGCTTCAAAAGGTGTGAAAGGCGGAGTAATAATCATTGAAGGGTCGGTAAAAAATGAAATTGGCCATGGAATGTCAAACGCATTAATTATAGTTAAGGGAAATGTTGGTGATTTTGCAGGCGTAAATATGAATTCTGGTACTATAATTATTTGTGGTGAGACAGGCATCAGAACAGGAGCTGGAATGAAAAGAGGTACAATTATATCTTTAAATGAAATAAAACTTCTTCCAGGTTTTACTTACGATTGCGAATACTCTCCATCTTTTTTTAGTTTATTATTTAGAAACTTAAAGGATAAAGGATTTTTGAACATGCAAAGTAAATATATAAATGGAAATTATCGAAGATATAGTGGTGATGCTGTAGAATTAAATAAAGGGGAAATATTTATTTTTAATAATTAGGGTATTGTTTAAAATTATTATTTTAGGAGACTATATATGACAACCGTCGTAACTGAAAATTGCAAAGATTGTAGATTTACAGACTGCGTTACAGTTTGCCCGGTCGAAGCTTTTCATCAAGGTGATGACATGCTTTACATAAATCCTGATGTTTGCATTGACTGCAGCGCGTGTATTCCTGAGTGTCCAGTCGAGGCTATCTTTGAAGAAGATGATTTGCCTGATGGAATGGAGGATTGGGTAGACATAAACGAAAATATGTCGCAAGAATTACCTCAGATAACTGAAACTCTTGAGCCACTTGAAACTGCTGACGAAAAAAGAGAAAAATTAGGTTTGTAAATATATGAGCAAGTTAGGAAGTAAATCAAATCCATTAAAAGTTGCTATTGTCGGCGCTGGTCCAAGTGGTTTTTATGCAGCTGACGCTTTAATTAACTCTGGAATAAAAGTAGAAGTTAACTTACTAGAAAAATTACCTGCTCCTTATGGACTTGTAAGGACTGGTGTAGCTCCTGATCATCAACTTATTAAAAAAAGTGCCGAAAAATTTGCTTTAATGACCGAGCCAAAGGAATTTAATTATATTGGAAATGTTAGTGTGGGTGCTGACATAACAATTGATGAGCTCAAGAAGTCTCATCATGCAGTTGTAATTACCATGGGTGCCGAGACTGATAGAAAACTAGGTATACCTGGAGAGGATTTAAAAGGTAGTCATACTGCAACGGAGTTTGTTGCATGGTATAACGGCCATCCGGAATATCGTAATAGAGAGTTTGACTTATCAAATGATACAGCTGTAATTATTGGGCAAGGAAATGTTGCAGCTGACGTAGCTAGAATTCTCTCAAAAACTGTTGACGAATTAAAACATACCGATATCTCTCAACATGCTTTAGATGTATTAGCTGAGAGTAAAGTTAAAAATATTTACATTGTGGGAAGAAGAGGTCCTGCTCAAGGTGCAATGACTTCAAAAGAATTAAAAGAATTTGGTGAACTTTGGGATTGCGATACTTTCGTAGACCCAAATGAAGTGATATTAAATAAATCGAGTGAAGAAGAATTAGCTGATAGAAAAAATGGCAGAGCAGCAAAAAAGATATACGAACTTTTCGTTGGCTACTCCTTAGAAAAAAAACCACATAAAGCTAGATCTTTTCCATGGACTAAACCTTATGTGAAACCCAGAAAATGCCATATTCAATTTTTAAGAAGCCCAGTTGAATTAAAAGGGAATGGGAAGTTAGAGAAAGTTGTTTTTGAAAAGAATGCTCTATCAGGTGATCCGTTTAAGCAAAAGGCAAGGGGAACTGGTGAAAAATATGAACAAGATGCTGGAATATTATTTAGAAGCATTGGTTACAGAGGTGTCCCTCTTGATGGCGTTCCTTTTCATGATGACTGGGGCATTATTCCAAATGAAAACGGTAGAATTATGCAAGACGATAAATTTGTTCAGCAATTATATACTGCAGGATGGATTAAAAGAGGTCCAAGTGGAATTATTGGAACTAATAAAGCCTGTGCAAATGAAACAATAGAGTACCTTTTAAAAGATATTGAAATTTTAGACGATAAGAAAACAAAACCAGGAATAGTTGCCATTCATAAAGCTCTAAAGAAAAGAAAAGTAAATTATATTGATTTTATTCAATGGGAAGTAATTGATCAGGCAGAGATAGACGCTGGAAAGCCTAAAGGTAAACCAAGAGAGAAATTCACATATATTGATGAAATGCTTGCATTAGTTAATTAGTCAATAAACCATCATCATATTATCAAATTTTATTTGACTAGACTTCAACACTGGCTCACAATTCATTTGTTTTAATAGTGGAGGGGTACTCAAGCGGTCAACGAGGGCAGACTGTAAATCTGCTGGCTATGCCTTCGGAGGTTCGAATCCTCCCCCCTCCACCACTTTATAAAAATGTTATAATACCTCTTTGCTGCGGGTGTAGTTCAATGGTAGAACCTCAGCCTTCCAAGCTGATGATGGCGGTTCGATCCCGCTCACCCGCTCCATGCATGCCCATATAGCTCAGTCGGTAGAGCACTTCCTTGGTAAGGAAGAGGTCACCGGTTCAAATCCGGTTATGGGCTCCATAAATTCATTGACAGAAAGGTTAGCCTAATAGAGAATATGCGTTCTATTTTTTGCAAAAATTAGAGCATTTTTGTTTAAAAAGGTATACAATCACGCCCATAGAGTCATTGAATTAATAAACATTAAATGATCTCCAGGGGGGAGTTAATTTAATATTCGCGGAGGGCGATAGATAATGTCAAAAGCTAAATTTGAAAGAAACAAACCACATTTAAATGTGGGTACAATTGGTCACGTTGATCACGGTAAAACAACCCTTACTGCTGCTATTACAAAAGTAATGTCAGATGCCAGTGGTGGTGAGTTTAAAGCATATGATCAAATTGATAACGCTCCTGAGGAGAGAGAAAGAGGGATAACAATTGCTACAGCTCATGTAGAATACGAGTCACCAGATAGACATTATGCTCATGTTGATTGCCCTGGACACGCTGACTATGTAAAAAATATGATTACAGGAGCAGCTCAGATGGATGGAGCAATTTTAGTTTGTAGTGCTGCAGACGGCCCAATGCCACAAACCAAAGAGCACATACTTTTAGCAAGACAGGTTGGCGTACCTAACATTATTGTATACTTAAATAAAGCTGATCAAGTTGATGATAAAGAATTAACTGAACTTGTTGAAATGGAAATTAGAGAATTATTAACAAGCTATGAGTTCCCAGGTGATGATACTCCTATAATTACTGGCTCAGCTTTAAAAGCTTTGGAAGGTGATTCAAGTGATATCGGCGCTCCTTCAATTCAAAAATTAGTTGCAGAAATGGATAAATTTTTCCCACAACCAGAAAGAGCTGTTGATGGTGATTTTTTAATGCCAGTTGAGGATGTATTTTCAATTTCTGGAAGAGGTACTGTAGTGACCGGTCGTGTTGAGCGAGGAATCATAAAAGTTAATGATGAAATTGAAATTACTGGAATCAAGGATACTCAAAAATCAGTTTGTACAGGAGTGGAGATGTTTAGAAAACTTCTAGATGAAGGTCAAGCTGGTGATAATGTTGGAGTATTACTTAGAGGTACAAAAAGAGAAGAGGTTGAACGTGGACAAGTCCTTTGTAAACCTGGCTCTATAAAACCTCATACTAAGTTTGAATGCGAAGTTTATATTTTGTCAAAAGATGAGGGCGGAAGACACACTCCATTCTTTAGTAACTATAGACCACAATTTTATTTTAGAACAACTGATGTTACTGGCGCATGCGCTTTACCATCTGGCACAGAAATGGTAATGCCTGGAGATAACATAGCTATGACAGTTGAACTAATCGCTCCAATTGCAATGGAAGAAGGATTGAGATTTGCTATTAGAGAAGGTGGAAGGACTGTAGGTGCTGGAGTTGTTTCGAAAATTATTGAATAAAGTTTTCATAAGCTAATTTAAAGCGGGAGGAGTAATTTCGTCCCGCTTTTTGGTTTTTTAGGCCAGTAGCTCAATTTGGCAGAGCAGCGGTCTCCAAAACCGCAGGTTGGGGGTTCAAGTCCCTCCTGGCCTGCCATTTACGAGGTAGTAATGGTTGATAAAGTAGTTGAAAGTGAAATAAATAGTAAGGATAGAATTGCTTGGGGCGCAGCAATAGTAGTTGCTGGTCTTGGAATATTTGGTTTTTATTATTTTTCCTCATATCCACTTATATATAGGGTTCTTGGACTAGTTCTTGTATTCATTTTTGATGTAATAATTCTTTTTAATACTGAAAAAGGTAGAACTTTAAGATCTTTCATGGGAGATGCCAGGCAAGAACTTCGAAAAGTAGTTTGGGCTACTAAAATGGAAACCGTACAAACCACAATTATAGTTTTTGTTGTGGTTATTATTATCTCCATTTTTTTATGGTTGTTAGATAAACTATTAGGGTCTGGCGTAACATTGTTATTGTCGTCCTAAAATTAGGTAATAGTTATGAGTTTAAAATGGTTCGTTATACATGCTTATTCGGGATATGAAAATCATGCTCGAGAAGCTCTTTTAGAGAGAATCGAACGCTTTGGAGTAAAAGACAAATTTGGTGAAATACTTATTCCAACAGAAGAAGTAGTCGAAATGCGTGAGGGTCAAAAGCATAAAAGTGAAAGAAAATTCTTTCCTGGTTATATTTTGGTTCAAATGGAAATGAGCGATGATCTATGGCACCTAGTTAAAAAGACACCGAAAATCATGGGCTTTATTGGAGGAACCTCGGATAGGCCAGCTCCAATTAGTGAAAATGAGGCCATGAGCATCATGAGTAGAATTAAAGAAGGTGTAGAGAAACCTAAACATAAGGTTTTATATGAAACTGG
>CENW01001775.1_pt1 | contig 10338 bp, 7 predicted proteins | sample 530241 | NCBI WGS metagenome assembly CENW01 (sample SAMEA2619818, study PRJEB7988) | marine metagenome | isolation source: saline water (ENVO:00002010), including | reverse complement strand
AAGATTATAAAGATGCTTTAAAAAAAATTTTTAATGACACTGTTGATGGTGTAAAAAACAAAGTTTTGAATGATAATTTCTTAAATAGACTTTATGAATTAGATACTGATCTTGTAGAGGAAAAGGTAAAAGAAAAAATTAAATTAAATAAAGACAAATTAAAAAATAAACTCAAAGGTTTAATCAATTAAATTTTATCTAAAAACCAGACTCTCTCCAACCACTTGAATTACCAATTACTTCTCCAGGAGCCGCTAGGATAGAATATAAAGTGTCTTCATCTTCACTAGGACCTGCTACGTTTGCAAAAAGCTTGTCGCCGAATATAACAAGTTCAGAAAGAACACCTTGTCTGACAAATAAACATGTCTCATCATTTGCTTGGCTATTTTTACCTTTGACTAATTTAAAAGTATTGTTTGTTCCACACTCATCATCTGCTAAACAAATATAAGCATTCCCGATAGCACATTTGTTTGCACCTGGAGGTGGTTCGTAGACTGGAAAGTAAACTTGTCCCTTAAATAGTGTTGGTGGTGCAGAAGTTTTACGGAATGAATGACCTGTAGCTCTGTTTGGTGCATCAAGACGCACTTTCCATGCATCTTCTCCAGTGTCTGGACAATGTGCGGTTCCTTGTGATTTTCCCGTTGCATCGACACAAACACTTACATCATCAATAGATCTAGCTTTAAGCGCACCTTCAGTTGCTTTAACTAAAAGATTACCAGTTGTATCGCCTCCTAACGGTATATCTACACCGTTTAGATGTTTAAAACTTGGATAATCAACATCTCTAATACCGTACATTATATTATCCATTGTATTGGAACGTTGGCCTAAGGCATTAAAGTTACCTGTTCCTCCAAATAACCAAAAGTCTTTAGTTGTAACACCTATTCCAGCATCCATTGAGAAAAAAGTATATCTCTTGTTGTCTGTATTGGCGTTCAAATTAAATAAGGTTGTTTGATCAAACATCTCTACACCAGCCACATCCATGTTGGTCAAATTTATTTTTGTTATTTTTCCTTCTCTGTCATTGATGTAAACCAATGCTCCTCGCCAAGTTATTCCAGGGGCCGTATCAGGAGTAATTACAATTGGATTTGTTGGAACTGCATTAGTTATGTCGCTTCCCTTTATTGATTTTGAACCATCCTCACCAACTTCAGTTGGCTCTGTGTCTGCTATTAATATTGGTCCATTGTTTTCTTCGTGACCAAAGAGTCTTCCAGGCATTACATCCTCTTCCAACATATTGTCCAATTCAATTAAATAAAGAGCTGAGCCAGCACACATATAATTACTAGACATTCCAGCACCCATTATTGCAACATACTTATCATCAATAATACTAGTACTAATATCATCAGACTCAGAAGTTTTAGGTGATGGAAGTCTTACTATTCTTGGTGTTGACCAAGTCTCACCTAATTTACTGTAATCATATTCAGATGGTATTCCCTCGGTTGCGCCACAAGAAGTTTGAAGAAATACATTACTCTTTTCGTTATCAACTGAGCCATCTTCTGAACTTTCACCAACATTGTAAGTATGCTTGTCTTTAAATACAATTCGTAAAAACCCATCAACCATTTTAGCTGATGTATATTCTATAGGAGTTCTAATAGGCCCAACCATTTCATAAATTTCAAATGTATCAAGATCGAATGTGGTACCATCAGCGGCTAGGTTAAGATCAAAATTAAATTCTTTACCTTCGTAACAAGACGTATCACCTATATTGAAAAATTTACCTGAAGCAGTGTTACCTTTACATTTATCAATAGCCGCTCTGTTTGTGTAATCACTAAAATCATCTGCTGTATATGTGCTGCCATCATCATTGGTTACAGTAATTTCTTGTTTGTCATTTTGTTTTGCGAGTTCTAATTGAAGGTCAGCTCGCTTAGCCTCTCTTGAATCTTCTAGATTAAATCGAGTTTGTTGATATGGAAAAGTCTTTGTATCTCCTTTATAATTGGTTATCAAAACTCTACTGTTTATCATATCATTATAAACTGAAAACATATGCATGGGTCCTACTGAATTTTCAATTATTGGATTGGTTACATCAAGAACTGAAAAGCCTGATCCACCTCTACCATAAGGAACAAATAAAATTGTACGCCAACTCTTGTCAGGCTCTACTGTGTTAGGTGTTTTAGGGTCTAATCCACGGATCCAAACATCATGAACCACTGGGGAACCATCAACACCAAAAATTGCGTTAGATCCTCCGGCTTTTCCATCCAAAAGCTTTCCATCCAAATCTTTATTAATCATTGTTGGTAATTTACCAGCGATAAAAGGAGGAATGAAACCCCACTTTTCTTCACCCGTCTTTGCGTCTATTGCATGAAGTAATCCACTATTAGATCCCGCATACAAAATATTTTGTCGATTTCTTTGTTGGTATTGAAATGCTTTATAACCTCTGATCGATCGATAATAAGCTTCCTCATTATTTGCATCAAAATCTGTATTGCCATCAGGTGGTCCAATCTCAATTAATTGTGAATGATAAATATCACCTAATACATGTTCTCTTATTTCAGTAATATTACAATTCCCATTGTAATCAAAATAATCTTGGCCTCTGACGAAATTAATAAGTCCATTCATTTCATCATCTGTACCAACTACTCCAACATCTGGGCCTCTTTGATTAGCTGTAGAGCATTCTGAAGAGGCATTATGATAATCTACTAAATCATATTCTAATCTAGCAAACATTGAACCTAAGAGACTGGTATTAGCATCATCTGTATTAAAGTTATTCCACTCCGTACGGTAATCGACGGCTTCACGAAAAGCTTTTTCTTCATCAGTTTCAGCCTCAGCATCCTCAGGCCTATCAGGTGTCGGAAGTTGAGTCCAAATATTTCTATTGTTATTTAGTGCTTGTTTTCTTATTTTCTCGGCAGCATCCCAATTACCCTCGTGGTCTCTCTCATGGAAAACAGTACCATCTCCAAGAATTTCTTTTCTTAAAATTGTTCCTTGCCACTCACCATATTGTTCATAAGCAAATTGAGCTTGGTATAAAGAACCACCTTGCTGAATTGTTGCAGTAATTGATGGTGCAGTAAAAGCTAATTTTTCTGCAAGGATCTGTCTAATTTTTTGTGACAGCAAAGTCTTTAATTGTGATGGAGTTCTTGCAACAATAGTTGGTTCACAATCTGGTCTAGATGCTGCTTCAGTTACTGACGTTGCATCACAGGAACCCCTGTAAGCAAGTTCATCGAAAATTCTCATACCCTGGTCATAAATTCCATCACCATACGCAACCATAAGAGTTTTTACTGCTCTCCCTTTATTTCTTAAGGCAGTGACTCTAGCTGCTGTTTGTCCTTTCGCATTAATTCCAACTATCCCATGATTTCTCATCATTCCATCGCTTATTATGATTACATAGTTCAGTTGACAAGTTGACTCCTCATCGTACATAAATTCACCACCATTTGGTGCTCCAGCATCAAAATACCCCTGTGCTATTTGAGACCAAGCGTGGCTATCAGTACCAGCTCGTATAGGAATTGTATTAAGTATATTTACGGCATCGGAGGCACCCTCAGGACCAACTGGTATTGGCATACAGGCATTCGCAAAATTACCTTTGCAGTCTTTTTGTTGATTTGTTGTTGAGTCCCATCCTGTCCAATATTTACAATTTGTGCCATGTCTATCACAATACCATCCTTCTCTATTGTTTTCCCCTGCAGCCCACCAACCAAATCCAAAGTTAGCACCAGACGTTAAATTACTATCAGTAAAAATTGACAACAAGGCCTTTTTTGCACCATCCCATCTTGTCAAAGCGCCACCACCAATTTGATTTTGCCAGGCTGTATTTCTGCCTGCAGCTGTTATTAAATCGCCTCTAAACTCATCGGCATATGCACCATGTGAAACTAATACTTTGTTACCAATAGTATTTACTGCTCTATGGGCACCAAAGTTTACTTTATTAGAAGCTAATCCTCCTGCTGATGCAATATTAGCGTCACCACCTTTTTTGCCAGTTGAAGACCTTGGTGAAACTTTACATGTGCTACCGGTGAACACAATTCTTTGCAAAATACGCCAATGACTACCAGTTCCAAAAACGACGTCATCATCACCATCAGAAACATCAAAATAATAAATATCTTGAACTTTACTAAACAAACCGCTTTTTCCTCCCGGACAGTTTTTTGCTATTACATTAGAATTAGCAATTTTTGGAACATTGGCAGTGGATAGATCAAAACCATATATACCTTTATTTCCAAGAAAGACACGGTTCGCATCGTTACCTAAAACTATTGATTTCGCCCCCTTAGCTTTAGAACCAAACTGACTTCCCTTTTTCCCGCTTTTATGTTCTTCCTCCTCACATCCGAGTTGTTTAGATATGTTACAATAGGTAATTGTATAAGTTTTTTTTTGAGTACTTTTACCAAAAGCAACTAAAATTAAATCACCATTAGCTCTCTTTTTTACATCAAAACTTAGTGTACCCTCTGATGATATTGCAGATTGCTTTATTGCAATTTCACATTGGAGTGTTGATTCATTAAGGCCTAAAATATAACCTTGTTTACCACCTCCATGCATAAGAAAAAAAATCAAGCCACTAAAAGTTGTGGAACCTATTGTGACATTCGATTGATAATTAACAAAAGAAGTTCTTCTATATCCATTCGCAACTTCTATATTTGCTGTACGGTTAAAAGATTTCTTAGTCGCATAGCGCTGACAAGTTCTATCGGTCGCATTCATGGGATGCCATGATTGATATGAATAGGTTGCACCCGCGTCTGTAACACCTTCAAAATTTACAGGATCGCCAGAAGAATCAAATTTAAATAACCCACCTCTAGAAAAACCGCTTGATGAAATAATCTTATTGCCCGAGCCATCTATTGTAACTCCATGAGCATTTTCTAATCCTAAACCAATCTTATTATTTTTCATACTTTTAGAATTGTCTAGAAGTATTAAAATATTTGCAGGTACATCACCTTCACCCGAGCCAGGAGGCACAGGTTTGGCCATTAACGATTGGTTAATGCTTAATAAGAAAAAAACTACTAAAAATTTCTTTAAAAGATTTACCATCATATTAACCTTCTTCTACAAACTCTCCATATAATAAGTCTGAATATTCGGCCTTTGTTATTAAAAGGGATTCTAAAATTCTATCATCAAATGATTTACTTTTACTATATAAAATATATCTACTATCAGACTCTAGTTTAGTTGTTCCAAACCATTTTTCATCTTTAACTTTTTCATCAGTAATAAAACCAACATTAGAGCTAGTGAATTGATAAAGATCTTTTTTCTTAATATCATTGTGATAGGTTTCAAATTTCATCGCAATCAGTTCAAAATTTTGTAAAAAGACATAAAGAATTGCATCTTTTAGCTCATTATTATCACAAAAGGTTCTGGCGTTGAAAGTATATTTATAAATTGTATCATCTGCATAATCTGGATCTGGTTCCGGCAATACATCGTACTCTTCAATTAAATTGGCAACGGGGGTTCCTACTGGAATCTTAGTAAACTCACAAGCCTGTGAGACCCAAGGCGTTAAAATAAAAAAAGTAATTAAGAAAAATTTATTAAATTTTTTCATTTTTTAAATAATACAATTTTAATCTATTATATAAATAGATTAATTTATTTTAAGTGGTCATTTTGTGCTTAAGTAGACAAAACTATTACTGTTTCTAATGGTATTAATATATCTGGATTATTAAACCCAGCTTCATTTTTTGGCATTAAATAACCACAACCATATATTTTGTATGCAGTTCCTTGTCTTTGAACATTGGTTGAAGATTTTTTCAAACTCATTCCAGAACCTTTAAAAGTTTTTGGCCCTGAATTAATTGCAAAGAATTCAAATCTAAATCTATTTAAATACTCTAATTCATCGTCTGCTTCTTCAGAGGATAATCCTGTGTTACCAGTAGAAAGTATGGGACTTATGACATCTCCAAAATTTTGATTTATAGAATGATTGGTTACAAGTTGATCGATTTCGTTTCCATCATTATCAGTTGTTTTTCTTAGCAAATTTTTAAAACTTTTAAAACACGGAGTTTGAGTTGGTGTAATAAGATTACTTGGGATATCTCTCATATCTATATTCCTAGCAGCACCACTAACCGGTGTTGCTCCATCGGTATTTTGACTAGCATTTGCTTGGGCAAGAAGTTGAGCTGTGTAATTAGAGTGCTGGCTTTCCATTAGCGTTTTTTCTTCCTCACTCATCGCTTCTGCTACATCGTCAGGAATTTCAAGTTCATAGTTGCTTATATTACAATCTCCACCACCTTCGCATTTTACTAGATCATCTTGCGAAACCCATGGTCCTAATATTCTATTGATAAGATGTTTTTCTGCTTCTAAGAGAGCATGTTCGGCTACATAAAAAGTTTGTTGGTATTGATCACTGGTATTATTATTTTGATGATCACCTGAGGCAATTACAACTAAACTACCACCCATCAATGACATTACTAACAATAAAACTAATGATAGAACCAATGTAAATCCTTTTTGATTTTTTTTATGCATTAAAAAAGATCTCCTCCTATATTTCTTGTGTAAACTGTTACAACAATGTTATCTCTTAACTTCCTATCATCAAACTCAATAGCATCTTTAGAAAAACCTTTTAAATTTCTGTTAGGATTTTTTGATCTAAAAAAATCTTTCTTAGATTTAAATGCAATTCTAATATCTACAGCTCTAAGGTTATATAAGCTTTCTCGACCCTCAGCCGTTGTTGGATTTGGGTATGCAATTTTTTTTCCCTCTTTACCTATTGGAACAAATTCCATGTCATCTACATAATCTCGAACAAGTTGATCGTGGTAACACTCCTTACAATCTGGATAAGCTTCCCATTTTCCCTCTGAGGGGAAATTACCTGTGTCAGAAGTTCTAGCTTGCTTCCACTGTATCTTTGACTTGTAGATAGCGTATCTTTCTTCTCCACCCTCTGATCTTTTTAATGCATAATAAGTTACTTTATATCTCTTATAAGGTTGTAACTCATGATTTTGGTTAAAGTCGTCGTAGACTATATGAATCTTATCGCAACATGTTGATGGATAACCTGGTATTCTTGAAAATGCTCCAGCAGCGTCAGCTGGATCTGCATAACCTTCAATGACATCCGATAATTTATGACCTAAGCTGTTCTGTGTTCCATCAGATTTTATTGCAGGAATAATTACTATTGGGTCGTGACTTTCTGGTATTGATGTTCCATCACCAATCGTTAAATAAGTTTCCTTTGGATACCCTTTGCTATTAGTTCCTAAATAATATTTAAATCCAGCCATTCTGGTATCTCTTATTAGTAACTCTATTAAATCTCTTGATGATCTGCTAATTTTTGCTTTTTCTACAACTTGGTTATAAGTATTATTAACTACTGAGTATGTGGTGTAGATTGCACCCATCATTAGAGAAGAAACTACAATACCGATTAAGATTTCAACTAAAGTTAATCCTGAAATATTTTTATTCTTTTTTTTCATTATTCTTTAATTTTGTAATCAGTTTGGAAATAAACAAACTTTTTCTTAAATTTCCTTTTTGGCTCGCCTTGCGCATCTCGAATTATTTGACCAGAAGAATCTAACATAACATCACCACTATTTATTCTTACTTCCAGTCTGCCGATATACATTGGGTCGTCATAGATATTGCTGTTTATTATTGGACAGCCACTCCACCGGCACATTTTAAAAACTTGTAATTTCTTTTTTTCTTGATTGCTTTTACACTTCAAAAATTTACCTTTAGTAAATACACTTTCCCACTTAGTCATTTTATTTTGTGGAGCATCATTATATTGTGCTCCTGAATAAACACCTTTATTTACGTCTGTTCCTGACGAGGTATTCGTAGCAAGACCAGTATTACCTGCGCAATCAGTTGATGCATGCCAACCTTTCTGCCCACTAGTTGGATCTGTTCTATTCGCTAGATATTCAGAAAATCTCTCATTTGCATCAGTAGCTTTATCTGCGCTTGCTCCATAAAATGTATTTTTATTTCCAATTACATCCTCCACCAACATTGTTGAAATAAAATTAGCTTTTGTTCTCTCACCAGAATTATCAATAGATTGAACAGAAAAGTTGGTCATTTGCAGAATTGCAATAAAGCCTATCCCAACAATTGCAGTTGAGACTAAAGCCTCCAAAATAGACAAACCTGAATTATTTTTCATTTTTTTATTGTTCAATCCATTCTCCGTTTTTTACGTCTAATTTATCTTTAAAATAATATCTTGATAAGGTTAAATTACCAAATATTGACCACTCAATTTCATATAAGTATTTATTATACCTGTTAGGTTCACCATTTGTGTCTACGTCACAAAAATCTTTTTCTGAGCTAGTAGGACAGATATATAGAACAAGATCTGGCGTACCACCAGGAGCCAAATTTTCTGCAGCAGAAAACCACACTTCGTTTTTGCCAAAACAAACAGCTCCTTTTCCAGTCCAATTCGTTTGAATATTTTCTAAAGTGATTTTTCTTACCTCATTTTTTGTTTTATAATCCTCATATCCGTCATCGTCCCAAAAATTTGATGTGTCCCCACCTTCTTCAAAATATTTACATCGAGTACTAGGATTATCACGAAAACTATTATCAGTATTTAACTTATCGCCCAACGTGGTTGCTTTCATTCCTTTTGATACTACAGTGAAATCGCCATCACTTTCGACGTCAAAATGAACTTGTACAAACGCGTATTGGCCTCTTTGAACTTGCGCAGTAATTCCCTCAATCAGAGACTTAATTTCATAAACAGCATTTCTGACTAAGCGATCTTTCCTCCATTCACTAAAGTTTGGATAACCAATAGCAGACACTATTCCAATAAGGACCACTACTACAATAAGTTCTATTAGAGAAAATCCCTTAATTTTCTTTTCCTGCGCTTGCATCTATTTTGCCTGCTTTAACTAATTCCTCTAAAGATTTAGTCATAGTAATCATACCATCTTTTACAGCAGTTTGCATGATGCTTGGGATTTGATGAATTTTCGATTCTCTTATTAAGTTTTGAATTGGGGCTGTACACTTCATCACTTCGAAAGCACCACAACGGCCTAGACCATCTTTAGTTTTAAGAAGTCTTTGAGTTACTACCATTTTTAAAGAAGTAGAAATTTGCGCTCTGATCTGAGCTTGTTGTTCTGGCGGAAATACATCAATAATTCTATTAATTGTACTTGGGGCACCACTGGTGTGCAAGGTACCAAATACTAAGTGACCTGTCTCTGCAGCTGTCAATGCTAGTGAGACTGTTTCTAAATCTCGCATCTCTCCAACTAAAATTACATCCGGATCCTCTCGAAGAGCTGCCTTTAAAGCTGTTGCAAATGTTTGAGTTTGTTTGCCAACTTCTCTATGCGAGACGATACTCTTTATATCTTTATGTATAAACTCAACTGGATCCTCAACTGTTATAATATTTGAAGTCCGAGTTTTATTAATTTCGTTTACTATTGCTGCGAGTGTTGTTGACTTTCCTGATCCAGTCGGGCCAGTCACTAAAACTAAGCCTTTGTGCATATCAATAATATCATAAAGAACTGAAGGTAAATCGAATTGATCCATTGATGGTATTACACTTTCAACTCTTCTTAAAACTGCTGCAGGTCCATGAATAGTTTTGTAAAAGTTTGCTCTAAATCTAAGTCCGCTTAGAGTTACTGAAGAGTCTAACTCATGGGTATCTTGAAACCTCTTCATTTCAATTTCATTACAATTCGTCGATAGTAAATCTTGAAGATCTTGTGCTTTAACAACCACATCTGGCACTTTATGAATTTCTCCTGTCTGTCTAAATGCTAATGGCCATCCACTTCTTATATGAAAGTCTGAAATCTTTTTATTATTTTTTGCTAATTCTTCTAGTTTTTCAAACATGACAAATATTTATATATAAATGTCAGAAAAGACAATATTAACTTAGCTCAGTTTGAGTAAAATACTCAATTATTAATAAAAAACATAATACAAAACCCACACAATTAATGAATATTCAAAAAATGTTTTTGTAGTAGTGAGTTGTTTTTCACTAAATTTTAACTTTAAAAACTTTCCTAAAAATTTAAATCCAAGATGAACTAAAATAATAGAGAAAATAATACCTGCCAAAATGTACTCAACAGAAAAATTTTTATACCCAAAATAAATTGCGACAATTAGGGTTAACCAAGAAACCTTGGAGATAAACAATTTAAAGATTAGACCTGCCTTTTTACTAAAAATAGATTGTGTTTTAATTAAAGAGTAAGACCA
>CENW01051020.1_pt1 | contig 10371 bp, 9 predicted proteins | sample 530241 | NCBI WGS metagenome assembly CENW01 (sample SAMEA2619818, study PRJEB7988) | marine metagenome | isolation source: saline water (ENVO:00002010), including | reverse complement strand
GCCATCATTTGTGGAACCGCACGTCTAACTAGAGAGATAATGATAGGGTCATAACCAGCTCGACCAGTAGCGTTTACAGCACTATTAGTGTTTGCACCACTCATAGCACCACCGAAGCTAGCACCTGATAGAGAAGCTTCTTCTAAGTTCTGCTCCTCAGCCAATGCTTTCTCCGTATTTTCGAGAACTTGTGCAAGAACAGCTTTCTTATCACGCTCATCTACCTTTGGCAAATCTTCGTGTTCGATTACTGGAGCCCATTTCTCTGTAAGTACGTCGTATGACATGGTTTTTCTCCTAAAATTAAAAGTTAGTTAGATTTCTATTTTTCTTAAAAATCGTTAGGTTTTTCATTCTTATTTAAGTGCAGTTTTAGATAAGTATCTAACGTACTGCGATACAGGGTTAGCTGTATCTACTTCAGGTTGGCTTTCGCCTTCCTCACCTGTGAAAACCTCATCACCATAAGATGATAGAGCTTTTGCTGCAGTTTCTGGATTATCGAAGTATGACTCTTTGAGAGCCTCGAGCTTCTCTTTGTACTCTTCAGTACTACCAGCTTCTACACTTTCACCCAATTTTTCTAGGCGTATCTTTTGGGTTTCAGTTAAGCCTTCACTAACTTCAGTAGTAATGTCGGCTCTTTCGAAAGCTAGCACCTTCTCTTGCAGCTTTTCAACAAGTTCGTCTTTCTCACCGATTTGGTCTTTGTAGCCTTCAACAGCTTCGGTGAGTTCGTCAACAACACTGATTTCATCTTCAGGGATGTCGATATAATTCTTTTCAAATAAACCTTTAAGGTCTTTAATAAAGTTCTCAGCAATTTCTGTTCTAAGAGAATACTTAATTTCTAGAGCATTTTCTTTTAACCACTCTTCAGTAGCATAATCAGTGTACTGAGAGAACTTCTCTTCTAAATCTTTCATTCTGTCAGCATTTTCAGCTTCTAGTCTTTCTTCGATTTCAGCAACCTTGGCATTAACTTTTTCGTTAACAGCAGTTTCAAAGACGATAGCAGCTTTTTGTTTGAAGTCTTCATCAAGGTCAACATCTTCTTCCATGTCATCCTTTTTCATTTCTTCAGGGTCTTTAGCCATTTCATCTTCTTTGGACTTCATTTCTTTGACTTCATCTTCTTCTTCGTCCATGTCGTCTTTAGCCATTTCCTCTTGGTCTTTGGCCATTTCGTCCATATCTTTTTTCATCTCCTTAGGCTCATCCTCTTCCTCGTCCATATCATCTTTTTTCATTTCTGATACGCCTTTTTTCGGATCGGAGTCGTCTTTCATAGGAGTTTCGATTGGGTCTTTACCTTGGTCATGAGGACCTTTATCAGCCTCAGCTTGTTCAGCATCAGTATCACCTTTAGCCATATCTAATGTAGCTTTATCTTGAGGTGGTAAATTCTTATCGTTGGCGTTTTTCTCTACTTCAGTAGGTTGCTTTTCAGCTTTAACTTCATTAGCATCCTCATCCATATCTTTTTTCATTTCTTTAGGCTCATCTTCCTCTTCATCCATATCGTCTTTTTTCATTTCTTCTACGGATTCATTGGCACCGTCTTTACGGACTTTAGCTAAGTCTTTAGCATCGATATCGCCATCGCCATCTTTATCTAATTTCTTCTGGTCACCTTTGAGCTCTTCTTTTTTCTCTTTATCACCATGAGACATTTCTTCGACTTCTTCTTTTTCGTCTTCAGTCTCATCCATATCTTTTTTAGCCATCTCATCGACTTCTTTAGTCTCTTTCTTGTCTTTTTTATCTTTGATAGCTTTTTGTAGTTCAGGTGGTAATTTTTTCTGACCAGCAGTTAATTCTTCTTTGACGTCATCTTCTTCTTCATCCATGTCGTCTTTAGCCATTTCTTCTGGCTCTTCTTTAGTTTCCTTAACTTCGTCCTCTTCCTCGTCCATGTCTTTCTTAGCCATTTCGTCCATGTCTTTTTTCATTTCCTTAGGCTCTTCTTCTTCTTTTTCCATGTCCTTCATTTCTTTTTTCTCTTTGTCGGCATGGGACATTTCTTTGACGTCTTCTTTCTCGTCTTCCTCTTCATCCATATCATCTTTTTTCATTTCAGATACTTTTTTCTTAGGGTCAGACTCGTCTTTCATTGGAGTTTCAATAGGGTCTTTGCTTTGGTCATGAGGACCTTTGTCAGCTTCTACTTCAGCAGATTCATCACCGCCACCAGTACCTTTATCGCCACCTTTGTCAGTCATTGGCTCGGCACCAGTTTCATTTTTATTAGGCTCAGCAGTTGGAGCAGCTGCTTGTTTATTAGCTATAGTTTCTTTTTCAGCGGCTGGTAATTCTTTATCGTTTACATTCTTTTGAATAGTAGTATCTTGGCCCTCAGTCACTTCTTCTTCTTGAGGGTTTTTGATTTCGTCTTTTTTAGTCATATCAGCTTCTTTAGCTGCTTCTTTTTCTTGTAAGGATTTCTCCATCAAGTCTTCGATGACTGAAATAAGACCTTTTTTCTCTTCGTTATCTGACATTTTGCTATAGCTCCAAATATGTTAATTTATTTATTTTTTATTGATTCTCTAAGAACCTTTTAAACAATTTTAGTTTTGTATTATTTAATTCTTTACGACTCGCATCTAACAATTCTTTTCTAGCTTTTTCAAGGTTTACTCTTTGCCATACGCCAGATTCGTAAATCCATTCAGCCTGCTCATAAACACCTTCAACGAAAGCCTCTTGAGCTGATGGGTCAAATACCACATCTGCAGCTGTAGTTAATACAAAATCATCTTGCACTTCATTATATCCCTGACGAGTCATTCTCAAAGAACCCAATCCCCTAGATGAAACACCGATTTTTACACCATCATCTAGTAGATTTTCAACAATTTTACCCATTGGAGTACTGAGGACTTGTGCTTTTCCTCTATAGTAATAGCCATCTCTCACTAAGTCTTTAGTCATGATGGCTGCTCTTTCAGGGTTAACAACCGGCTCTGCCGGGTGGTTGAGTTCTCCCAAAGCTCTTGATTGAGAGATATAATCTTTTCTATAAGCTTCTACAGCTTTGTCCATTACGTGTTGAGGGTAAACACGGCCATTTCTATTTTGTTTTTCTGCTTGTAAGAATGGTCCTTGGATATATTTTTTCTTCTGGTCCTTACCTTCTGTAAGTACCTCAAGGTCACTAAATGAAATATCTTCTTTAATTAATTTCATTATTGCCCTCTAAATACGATAATTGCATTAGGACTTGTGCCAGAAATGACTACATTACCTTTTGCTTGTGTGATTGGTACACCACCAGTCATATTAAAGTCCCAATTACCAGTTGCATAAGCTCTACCATCTACTGTAATAGCATTTGCACCCATGTTTTTAATGGATTCAATTTTAATTGGTCTCATATAGTGATTGATATTCTTTTCATCTGAATCAGATGCTGGTGATTGGTCTGGCCCATAAATGTTTTTTACTTGATAAGTAAATGTAAAATCATCAGAATCAAGTGTTTCAGCAGTATCAATCAAGTATACTACTCTATTGCCTTGAGATGAACCTTGAATCCCTACGGATTTACTAACAACTGTATTTGCCATATCTTATTTATTCCTTTATGTACCTGCGTAATTACGAGACCTTGTTTTTACTCTTTTCTTCGTAATTCTTGATTTTAGTGCAGCTAGTTTCTTTTTACCAGCTCCCATTGCTCTTTTAGCTCTTTTTAATTTGATACCTGTTCTTCTTAGTCTAGCTTTTTGTGTACCAGTCTGTGGAATGCATCTATTACCCTGTAATCTAGTACCCTTTGGACATCTTTTTCTTTTTGTAATTCTACCTTTAGCTCTTCTAAAAATAACTCTTGCCCTTCCTGGTTGTGCTTCATCAAATGTAGTCATCCCATGTTCTAACGGGTCATCTGCATTTTCAGGTAAATCTTGGTTTACTAAATCAAATGAATCAGCAAACATAGCATCTTTAATTTTTAGGTAATTATTTACACCATCATCATAGTGGTCTCTCATACCATCAATTTCAAATTCTACATCCATCAACTCACCAAACTCATCAGGTATAAAGTCATAGAAAGTCTCTGGACATGAACATGTACCAGCATCTTTTTCATCATCTGGACAGTCACATATAGAATCATTTAGGTCAGTTTCTAGAGCTTCATCTAAAGTAATTTCATAATCAAATTCTACTGTTTCAGCAAATTTCTCAATAGCTACTTCATCATGAATTTCTTGTAAAGTATCTTCATCGATAATAGCGTCAGTACTTACATCAATACCTTCAGCGACCTGTGCTTTTACTTTAGCACGGTAGTCATCGAATTTACTACTTTTCCAATCTCTAAGATTCGTCATTTGTTTCTTCTGTCTCTGTTTTTTGTTCTGGCATAATAAAATCTTTTGCCATAGATGCTTTCATATCTGCTAATTTTTCAAAAGCTTTTTTGTCAAGCTTTTCTTTCGCACCAGACACGAAACCTTGTTCGTCATTTAACAGTTCCTTAAGTCCACTCATAATTTATTTATACTCCCTTAGCCTCTAATCATGTCCATCTCCAATTGGAGATTTTGTTTTAGTTCTTCCTCAAGCTCGTCTTTTTCGCCCTTGCCTTCGTCATATAGAGCTTGCCCATTTAACTGAACACCACCAGGTAATTCAGTATTCTCATACTTTTTCAAGTTTGAGCCCCACTGCATTTTAAGTAATGCTGTAGAATACTTTTTAATCCATATATCATTGTAAACATCTCCATATATCTCAGGGTCAGTTGCTTCATAACATTCAATTAAAAAGAACTCTCCCTTTTTCGGACGCTTCCAATCAACGTCTAGATATAATCTATTTTTAGCTTTACTAAATCTTAAAGCTGGTGATGTGTTAAGTAGGAAATCTATATGTTCAACATACATCTTTTGTATGTAATAACCAGTAATACCTGAACCTGCAGCATTACCATAGAATGCATCAAAGTTATTTAAGAAGTATTGGTATTCATAATTGTACATACCAGACTGAGCAAAGCTATCTACTTTTGCTACTCTTGTAATTTGCAATATATTTTCAGGTATTCTAATACCAACTTGGCCACCTTCCACTAGTGCATATGAATCTCTTAAATATAATTGTTCTTTTTGATAGTTCTTTCTAAATACTTTATTATCTGAATCTAGTGGTAAATCACTATCAATTTTGACGTAGATATTAAAGCCACTATCTGAATCAGTACCAGCACTAGGATTGTGAAATACACGGGCTCCTTTTTTAAACTCTGAATCATGACTAAAAGTTGGAGCTGTAATATCTTGATGACGTCTTTGATTTTCTGCAATAAGTTTAGCATTTACTTCTAACACCCTGTATGTTCTTTCGTTACCATCATAATGATACTCTTGGTACATCTTCACGGCATCATCTATGCAATCTTCTAACTGCACATCAGAGACTTCTACGTTTACCACTGGTGCACCGCACCTACGTAGCATGTAGTCAGCTAATCCTTGTTTACTCTTTGGTAGTGCCATCTATTTTTTCCCGTGATTCGTACATATCCATTTGGTCTTCTTCAGTATTTATTTGACCTTTATCGATTTCTTTCATAATTTCACGGTCAATCCTAGCAATATCGTCTTCAGACTGTGCTAAGATGATTTTACGCACATATTCGATTGAGAAGTATTTACCTACATATTCAGTAGCATCTCTTAATAGATTCATTCTGTCAGTAAGTAATTCTACATCTTTTAGTTCTTTAAAGTGTGTATCTTCTACAAAGTCAAATGTAATATGAGTTCTCATATCATCAAACTCTTCAGCAGTACAGATACCTTTTAATGAACATTGTACTCTTAAAATTTCGTTAAATAATTCACCAAATTGTTTTTTCAGTCTAGCAACAAACTTACCAAACTTAAGTTCATCTCTTGAAATATCAGATGCTCTACCAATTTGGAATGCTGTATCAGCACCATTTATTCTAGACAAAGGTACGTTTAGAGCTTCATATAATTTGTTCTTAAAATATATGATATCGTCGAGGTCACCAAGATTCTGGCCACCAGGTAAAGTGGTAATCTCTGTTGCTCGTCCGTCTCTTCTTGGTAGCCAGAAATCTTCTAAAACACTCATAAACTTACGGCTATCTCTAATAGCACCTGTTGCTGGGTCGTAGTCTATTTTGTTTCTAAATCTATTTTGCATATCTCTAAGATACTGCTCAGCTTTAATCTTTGGTAGATTACCAACATCAATATAGAATATTCTTCTTTCTGGAGCTCTTGCTATTCTATAAACAATCAATGAGTCTTCCATAGACCTTAGGTTATTAAATGCTTTTACAGCTTTATCTAAATAACCAATAATCATACCTTTGTTTTTATCTACCATACCAGATGGACAGAATATTACAGAGTCTTTAGATAATTTAACTGCTGCACCCATGTCTCCATCAGGCATAAATTCAAAATGTTCTTCAATATCTTCTAGGAATGGCATTCCTGTTTTAATATTTTTAGAATAGATTGGTTTGATAATTCTTTTCATTTTAATAGAGTCAATAGGTCTTAACTCTTGAATACCATCTTTTGGATTTTTAGAATCAATAATTACTTGATAGTATAGTCTACCATCAATATACCAGTTTCTAAATGTTTCATAAGATTTCTTTTGGAATCTTAATAGTTCTAATGTTTTTTGGAATTCTGTTCTAATCAGCTCTTTAATTCTGTCATCCATATTTAGATTATCTAACCTAATAGATACAGGAGCTCTATCATGTTCTACTACAAAAGCTTCATTTACAATATCATCAATAGCCATATCAGCTTCTGGATAAAGTGCAACTTCTCTATATGTAGAAATTAAGGCGTGCTCGGTTCTGGCTTTATCGTCTTGTTCATACGTATAGCCTATACGACCACCAACCGGTAAATCAGTTCCATCGTCTAACTGAACCGGTACTGGAGAGGGTATTTTAGGTGATTTTTCGGGTGAGACTAACTCAAAGCCAAATAAATCTTCTTTCTGTTCTGCCATGTTTCTCCTAACACTAAATTTTTATAATATACCGCTTTAGTATTATACTAAAACGTACGCAATAATTCTTAACCGACGTTGTCGGTAGTGTTCGAAGTCCAGAATTGATATCTGATAGTTGCAGAGAACTCTGATATTGTATCGGCTGTGTCAAAAGATACATCAATTGGATCGATTGTAGTTGGGAAACAACCACGTAGAACTATTGATTTATTTACTTCACCATCTTTGCCGATTTGTTCGACAGTCCAATCTTGAACGAACGAGCTAAAATCAGTAGCATCAATTCCGCCTGCGGAAGTATTACCGACATGCGTATTAATATTATTACTCCAAGATTCCATCGCATTCCTAATGGCAAAGTTGTTGTCATTTATGACTGTAATTGTCCAAGGTTGGAATTTTCTGTCACCTGGAAGATATAACTCCCTACCACGATAAGGAACCATAATTTCTGTAAGTTCAGAACCAGGCAATTGTGCAGTTTTAATCATAAATGAACCAAGTTGAACTAAGCCTAAACCAGTTGTATCAGTGTTTGTGACACCAGCTGGAAATTGTGGGATTACTCTAAATTGGTTGGCTCTAGCACCACCACCGATTAAAGCTGCTTTAAAATCATCTATTCTTGCCATATTCTTATGCTCCTGCTACCTCTTCAAAACTTACCCCACTTCGTACCGCTACAAAGTTTAGAGTAATGAAGTTAATTGAACGATTCGGTTTGATGAATATATCAGCTACGAATCTGTTTGAATCGATTACTGCAGCAGTATTGTTTGAAGCATCACAGACTACTTTAAAGTCTGTCATTCCTCTTCTTGACTTAACATCAGCCAAGAACGGTTCGACTGCTGCTACGAAATTTGCTCTTGTAAAGTCATCGTTAAACTCGAACAATTGGAACTTAGCAGCTGTAGCAATTGCTTTTTCTAAGACAATGAATAACCTTCTAACATTAATTCTGTCAAATGCTGATGGTTTGCTTAGAGCTGTTTTATCACCAAATAGTAATGTACCCTGTCCTTTAAATGTTACGACTGGGTTAACTCTTGATTTGTAAAGTTCATCTCTTTCAGCTTGTGATGGATTGAAATGTAATTTAACTACGTTTTTATAGAATCCTCTATTCAAACCTGCTGGTGAGAACCAAGCATCGTTTGTAAATTCAGCCCTTGCACAAACTCCAGCGGTATCTGCATTTAACGGCATGTTAAAGAACTCGTCATTATATCTATCATATTGACGTTTCCAACCTGAATCAAATACACCGTATGAGTTTGAATTCCAATCTGAGAAGTAATCAACTATTTTTCTAGCTGATGGACTGTTTACAGCCACTGTTTCTGACGGTGACATAAATGCCATTGCATCTTTTCTTTCTTTTGCACCAGCCATTACATATTTACCGACTGTAGAACTATGTTCACCAGTAATTAGTAAGTTTACATCTTCAGTTTCAGCATCTAGTAATTTATCGTATGCTGCCATAATAGCTGCATCACTTACAGCTGAACCATCATTACCATTCTTAAGCGTTGCTTTATAGATTGGTGTACCAGAAGTATCTGATGGTAAATCTGAATCATAAGTTCTTTTCAATGTAGCAAATGAACCTCTTGCGATACTTGTAATTGTAGCACCTGGTGTATAGTTTGCTCCACCAGCTCCTGTTGCATTTGTTCCAAAGTTATTTACTAAGTAAATCCATTCTGATTGTTCGTTAATTTTATTTACAAAGTAGTTATTAGCATTGTTTCCATCTTTACTGTTTGCAGCTTTAGATAGGAAAGGATAAGTTTCTAATACTTCGTGAGTAGTACCAGTTGGTCTGTCATTTAATGTGTAGACCATAACGTGGACTTCATCTCTTAAATCTGAGTCATAAGTTTTTGCCCACTCTGATGTACCTGGTACTGAGTCAAAGTAATCTCTTAATTTAACTGAACCAAATACGTTTGTTGTGTTATAAGTATCTGAATCCAATGCACTGTCTACAATTAGTACACCAATGTCATTACCCAAACTACCTGGGAATCTTGCGTATACTGTAGATGTTAAACCTGAGATGTCTGATGTAAAGTCTGTTTCGTTTTGGATGTTTGCATCTGAATCAACTGCATTATCGGAGTCACCCATTGAAGCGTTTAAAGCTCCAGTTGCAGCTGCACGAACTACTTTACAAGCATTTGCATAAGATAGGAAATTAGCGGCTGCATACCAGTCATCTCTAACGTATCCAGCATTAGTTCCTTTTCTTGGAAATCCGTGTTTGTTTAATAAATCTTGCTCTGAAGAAATGAGTGTGACTTCATTTACAGGACCCCACTCAAAACGTCCTGCAAAACCACCGATCGACGTAGCGACTGCTGGTACAATATTTGTAAGGTCTGTTTCTTTGACCTGTACTCCTGGGCTTACTAGAAATGCCATGTATGTGACTCCTTAAGAATTCTTTATAGTTTATTTATTTTTTAACAATCTACTGAGGTTGTTGTTCCACACCTCTTCTACAGTTCTATTTATAAATGACACAAATTAGAAATTTGGGTCAAAGTTCTGATAAACCTTGTCAAACCATTCGGGTTTTTCATCTTCTTCTGTATTAATAGGTGTCCACAAATCTCCATTTTGGTCTCTATCTGGCATATATGTATCATTTTCAGATAGCCAACCGATAGGCATATCATCTTTATCTTCTTGCTGCTCTTTATACATCAATCTAGATGTATTCAATTCAGTAAGCTCTTTCCAATGTTCACAACCTGTGGCCCAACCAAACAATACTAAACACATAACTAGGTCATCATTTGTGCCTGGCTCAGCTGCAAAAGCTGAACCTGATTCACCTTTTCTTACAAAAGTTGTGAGTTCTACATATATATCATAATCTTCTACAATTAGTTTATCAGCTTCTATCAATGATTTTATATTAGAACAGCCACTTGTTTTGACTGAATGTGATGTCGTGACACCTAATTTTGCACTTGGACCTCCACCCAATTGGTGTCCAGCTCTACCTTTAGATGATGACCTCAATAGATTTTCATAGCTTAATTCAAAATGTAAGTCATTTAGAACTTGCGCACCTAGGTCATTTGCCTCTACTAATATGTGAGCTTCATTGTAATACTTACCGATGTTTGATATAAATTGTGGTAGTACCATTGGAGATATTTCATTTGACCTAAATTTAGCCACAACTTTATATGGTACAGTTGTAATATCAAATACTACAAATGCTGAATAGTCAAGTCTGATACCTCTTGCTGTATCGCATACTACTACATATTTGTGTCCTTGTTTCGGTTCTTCATGGTAATCAATATCTTCATGTGTTTTTATTGGCTCTAC
>CENW01140513.1_pt1 | contig 10387 bp, 40 predicted proteins | sample 530241 | NCBI WGS metagenome assembly CENW01 (sample SAMEA2619818, study PRJEB7988) | marine metagenome | isolation source: saline water (ENVO:00002010), including | reverse complement strand
TCGTTTGGTCGTGTCAGAGAAGCCCAGTAAGCTGTGCCTTCAATTATCGCCATATGTATTTCCTTTTTTGTTTATTATTAATTTATCATTTTTCATAGATATCTTTTACCACATCAGTACCCTCCTTGTCAACACTTTCAGAGTCTTTATTTTCTTCAATGTTTTCAAGGACTTCTGTAATTTTTTCATCTATTACTCTTTTGATTGTTTGTTTTTTGTTGAGTTTCTTCTCAAGTTCTGCAATCTTTTTACCTGCCGATTGCACATCTTGATTAGCTTGTTCAAGCTGTATCAAAATTTTTTTAATACGAGAATCTTTTTCTTCTATAGTATCATTTAATTCTTTTTTATCTTTAGTTAAATCTGTTATTGTTTGTTTATATTCTCTTAGTAAATCTTTATCACTCATTTAAATTTTCGCACCCCTTCTTTTATCGTCATCTTATTTATTCTTTTTATACCATCACCTGATTTAGTTAATCTTATCCAATTAACTTTAGTATCTTCAGGTAATATTTTTAAAAAGTTTTCTGCTGTCCATTTGTATATTTCTTTTATCTTTCCATTGTGAGTATTGATTGTATCTATATGCCATACATTATTACCACTATCCCAATCAAATCTTTCTACAATACCAGTACTCTTAAATCTTTTTTCAGCTTCATTACTTAGAAAAGCCCAGTTAGTAAATGCATATGCAACACCAGTAGTATCATATTTAAATAAATGATACTGGTCTAATGCTATACTTGGTATTAAATAATCAGCTAATTCTTTTGTTGTCATATGTTTCCATATCGGCTGGTCTTTATATAACCTTATAGCTTCTTCTAAGTCTTCTCTTTTATTCATAACTATTTAAAAGTACCTACTATCATATGAAATAATATATAACCCATATAAAATAATAAACAATAACCAATTATCTTTTCGTATATACTAAACATTAAAAGTCTAATCCTTTTGTCACAACTTGTTTAACTAAATTAACTATTAGTCTATGTTCTTTTATTGGTTGTGATTTTTTTGCACACCCAGTTAATAATATAAATGTAATACTTATTAACATTAAGAACATAATTAAGTTTTTAAATATCATCATAATTTAAAATAAACCTTTTTTCAATTGACTTATATGAATATAATCTTCTTTGTTATCTAACTTATTATAACAATCTTCACATATTTTTTTATTTCTATCTTGTTTATGTACTTGTTTCATCATTCCTCTTTGTTGAGACTTACCACATACATGACATAAATCTTGAAAATTATATCCACCATCCATCATTCCCATGATTATAATTTATAACACTCCTCATTAAATAATTCTTTAATAGGAATAACAACACACTTACTTGCTCTGTAATCTCCTATGTTTTTTGTATGAGTCTTTTTATATTTGTTAACTATCTTCTTTAATCTTGATACTCTAAACACTAACATACAATGTTCATTGTTATCTAACTCAAGAACATGAAACCACCATTTAGATTCTGTTTTAAATATTCCACTTGGTTTATCTCTGTATTCATATTCTATTGCTATGTTGCCAGTCTTTCGCCACCAACTTCTTTCTGTTTTTATTTCTATCTTACTACCCTTTAGCAAGTTCTCTATTCTCTTTTCTCTTATCTGTCCATACTCTAAATCTAAATCAAACTTTGTATTCTTAGGCATAATAATTCTTTGTTGTTGGGTCTTCATGAAAACTACAAATGTAATGCGTAAGAAACTTATTTAAATTTTTACCTCTAAATAATTTCTTTGCGTTAGCTTCTTTAAGTTGTTTGTATTTTCTGATTATAAAGGAAGGGTCTAAGTTTGCATAATCGCAAATTAAACAGAAGTGATGGTCGTTGATTGAAAACCATTCGTCAGCTTCTTTAATTATAACATCTCTTGCATTTCCCCATGCGTGAATATCAACATCAAGTCCATCCATGATTGCTCTAACTATAACACAGCGATATAATAATACCTCTGATGTTATTGCTGAACCTTCACCTTGACCTGCGTTTATTCCTAAAGGGGTATCTCTATTCAATATCATTTATCATTTTATTAAACACCTTATCTATGAGTTTTTGTTTCTTATTCTTTACAATCTTTGACTGATACTGCTTTCGCTTCAGAAGATAAGCCATTGGATTTCTCAACTTTTTCTTTGTATGTTTTTTCATCTATCTCTTCTATCGTATGTCTAGTCTTCTTAACCTCTCTTGAGATTATGTTTGAATAAGGACTCCATTTTATTTTTTGTAAATCTTCTAATGTAGTTCCTGAATTGTGATAATCTTCTATACATACATCTACATTAACCCAAGATTTTTTCAAAAAATATTTATTGCTCATAGAAATGTCCTCTAAAATGTTTATTGTTTTATGAAATGCTGTCCTAATTAGTGACAGTACTCCTATTATACAGATAAACATTTGCCAAGTGAACATTAAATAAAAATATTTTTTATCTAATAATATCAATGGTTTAGAGGGCATTTGTCTAATCCTTTCACCTATAAGTTGTATTATTAATTATGCTGGTTGATGTCCACATTCTAAAAATATCTTCCAGTTTTTTCTATCTATAAAATTACATAAATCAAACTTCATCATTGCATTTTCATAGTTATCAGCATTTATAAATAAATGTAAATCATGTTTTATATTATGAAACATATAAACATTATTTGTTTTATCTTCACTATGTCCACACTCTTCATGCTCATAATTTTCTAAATTATCTATTGCTTCATCCCACTCTTTATTTTTCTTTTTCTTTTTAGCCATTAAGCTACCTCCCTTACTATTGTTATTGCTCTTGCATGGGCTGGATATCTTTTTATATATCCTTTCCATTCTATATAACCTAACATTTGAGCAATACTACTTGTTGATTTTGCGTTCATGTATTCACACATCTCTCTAAATGTAGGCATATATTCATTTTCTTTTTTGTATTCTTTTATATACTTAAACAACTTTAATTGTTTAGGTGTAAGAAAATGTTTGTTTAAGTATTGCTCTGTCTTATAATTATTTCCCATCTTCTTTTCTTTCTATATCATTAATCATATCTTCAATTTGTTTTTTGATATAATGTAATTCATTAACTCCAAGCAAACCAGATACTTGTATGATTGTTGATATTCTTTTTTGTTGTAATGCTCTATCTTTATTTCTATCAATCATTTCAAATCTAGCTTCATCCATTTAACACCTCCTGAAAATCTTGCATTGGACTTTCTTCTATATGTTGGTAGTCATGTGATTGCTCAAACAAAAAGTATTCTATATTATCATACTCTTTATCTTCAATCATTAAATCAACATAAGCATCTGCACTATGTCTATTTACAAATTGTTTTTCTAAATTAAACCTATCACTAGATTTAAATTTACTCATCACCATATATTTTTTGTTTGGTTTCTTTTCCATTTTATTTTCTCCTTTTATTAGTTCTTTTATTTCTGCCCATATACCAGTCACCAGATTCATAATTCCATCTTTTACCATGATGACCTCTTATATCTGCATACCACATTCTTAATCTTACTATTATTTTTTTCCAAATCATATAATGTATATATCATGTTCTATGTTAGTTCACAACCTTTGGTTTACATAATTTATTCTCAATCATAAAGTTTGCTTGTCTTCCAAACCAACCTTGTAATTGCCATGCTACTCCAGTATCAATTAGATATTGCCATGCTTCTATCTCTTCTTCTGCTGTATCACATGGGATATATCCCTCTGCTCTTCCTACTGCTTGATGTACATCCATCACCAATTTTTTATCTAGCTTCATTGTTTCATACCTCCTATAAAATTCTAATTCAACTCTTGAATTAAATACTTTCTTACCAAATATTGCTTTATTAATTTTTACTTTTTTTGTCATAATGTTCTACTATTTGTTTTGCTACATCTATTTTTTTACTCGTTATTAAAAATGGTAGTAAGGATTTACAAGCTTCATAACATTCCTCATTTAAAACTACCCATATCTTTTGTGGTTTAGTTATAGTTCCTTTAGCTGATACTCTTGGTTTTCTATAATAAATTTTACCACCAAAGATTTCATGTAGTACTTCTATTGGTCTAAAATCTGTATTACATACTTCCATTCTTATTCTTTTGTATGGTTCTTGTTTGTATTGTAGATAACCTTCACCATCTACAAATCCACTTGCCCACTTAATCATGCTATCTATATTACTTATCACTATTAAACTCCTTCATCTTTTCTTGTAAGATAACTCCAATCATTTCCATTTTACTATTATCTCTAGTGTTCCAAGTACTTTTATTAGCTTCCCAAATATCATACTTCCAACTATTCCAATCATCAAGTATCTCTTTCATCATTTGTTCAGTCATTGTTTTCCTCCTTCCACTTTTTATATCCTTCTACCCAAGTTTCTTTAGGTTTAAATTCTACAACATTACTTTCAATTTGTTGTATATCTTTTTTCTTTATTTTAAATCCTCCATTATCCCATAATCCATAAGTATCTTGTTGTTGCCAATCTTCAACATGAACATCCATTGCTTTAGTATAGGCATCAGCTTTGTTCTCTGCTCTTATGTCAACATAATACATTACAGTTTCATAACCTTTAACTCTATATGTTTTCATTTCCCTCCTTTAACATCTCATCAAAACTTTGACCTGTATATTCTGTAAACCATTGGTCAAAATTTTTTTGTGCATTTTCATATTTTTGCATCTCATCAAAAAACCAATCTGTTAATTCTGCTTGACTTTCTTTTAACATTTTTACAGCTTCGTTTTTATTTTTAAAATAATATGTATCTAACATATTCATTTTTAATTCATGGTCATAACAATTACTCATATCACTATCACTCCTAATATAAATCCTACTATAAACCAAACAATCTCTGACCTATAATATAAACTCCATACATTAAATCTATTAATTAATTTCTTTATCATTAAAAAAATCCATCCTCTCTCATCATCTCTTCTTGATGGTCTCTCTCATATATTGCTTTGTTATATGCGTTCTTAACTACTTCATCATCAACAAGATAAGGATTTGCTTTATCCTTCATTAAATGTTTTTTAAATAATAAAGTTTGTACATCTGGTAAACTAATATCTTTATTACCTTGTACATACCAATATACTATCTCTTGTACTTCTTGTATCGCTTGTTTGACTTTTCCCATTTTATTATATGCTCCTTTGTTATGTTTAGTGATTTTGCTAAACCCATTACACTCCAATGTTTCTCTTTAATTAATTGTCCTAACTTTTTTCTTATTGGCATATGTCCTCCTTATCTAGTTCTAAAAAGTAATCCCAACCCTCTTCATTATCATCATTGTATTGATAGTTAATTTTAATTTTATTTTTCTTTAACATATCATTAACTTCATCAAGCACCAACTCAATGATTTCATCTGCTCTAGATTTATAGTTCCAACCTATCCAATTATTTATTTTAGTCATGTTTACTTTTCTCCTTATCTTCATAGTACTCGGTTAAGAAATCATCAACATAAGATGCTGTTTGTTTATCTACATCTGTGATAGTTTCTGTATACCAAGTGCCATCTGGTCTTTCTGTTGTTGTGACTATTGCCCAACCTGTACACTTATCTGTCATATCACTCCTCCTACTTCTAAATCAAACTCTAACTTTTCAAGTAAGTCATTTCTTAACCAGTCAAAGTCATCATCTTTATCTGCCAAGTCACTCTCATTGTACTCATCAGAATAAAAATCTTTTATCTGCTCACCCATCACATCAAACTCTTGCTTACCTTTAACTATTTCTACTAATAGTTTTATCTCTTCATTGCTGAAGTTCTTTTTTATTTCAGTTATTGTCTTCATCATCCTCCCATACATCATCAATTACAAATCCACCTTCACTTGAAGTTTGTAATTCTTCCCATTTTTCTATGGGAATTTTTAATGCTTTAGCTTGTGCTTCTTTATCGTTTTTAGCTTTTACATTTATTTCAAATTGTTCATGAACAGTATAACCACCTCTAACTATATATCTTTTCATTTTTCCTCCTTATGTTCCTCCACCCATATGTCATCAACATATTCATGTAGATATTGTTTACAATGTATTAGTGCCATCTCTTTAGCTTCCTCTTCATCATCTGCTTCCCATATATCCTCATAACCCAACTCACTTATGTTTACTTTGTAAAACTTCATTTTACTACCACCCTTCCTGTATCTCTATCTTTTGGATAATAACCTTCCTCATTAATACTCTTTTGAGTTCTACTTAATCTATCAAATAAAACATCATCAAAGCTTTCCCAATTAAAATAATTTGTAGGATGTAGTTCTCTATCTACATTTAATTCAATTGGTTTAGCACCCATGCCAGATACTATTACTCCAAACTTTCTTTTAGGATTATTCAAATCTGTGACTTGATATTTTATAGTCACAAAATATTCTTTTGAATAATATTTGTTTGGTCTTTTGTCACCTATGCTAGTCACCTTAATTAAATAATTACCTGACCTCATATCAGATAATTTTTGATTTAAGTTATTATACATTTTCCTCCTTTTGTTTTTAAAAAACTTATATCTTGATTACTAAAACTTTGTGGCAAAACTTTGATTATTGTTTGTCCACGAAAAGAAAACAGAAATAAGTTATCATAACAGATGCGACATAACATCACATTAGTATAATGTTTTGTATATGTTCTATTATAATTCATTTTAAAATAGTATATATAAATAATTAGGTTTATTAATAACAACAACATTACTATTTCTAATTATATATATAACTAATACCAATAGTCATCAATATTCTCAATCGTATATTCAACAACTTTATATTGTTCGTTTCTCTTCATACTTTTTTTCGCAAATTGTTTTGCTTCTTTCTCTTCAGAAAAAATAGTATTACTATACAACTTATACTTGTCTTCACTTTTCTTTTTAAATATTACAAAGTACATTTATATTTCTTCTCTCATTAATTCAAATGTAAATCTTCCAGTTTGTTTTAAATAATCTACATTATGTTTAGTTAATGATTGCTGATTGTGTATCAAAGGCAACCATATATCCTCTTTCTTTGTAGTATAGTATAAAGTTCTACCCCATTTTTGTTCTTTCCTTAATACTATATGTATCTTGCTTTGTTCACTCATTGTTCCCTCCTTGTTCCTACTTTGTTCACTTCTTTAAACCCAGAGTTGATTTCAACTACATCTGGTTTTTTCATATCATTACTAACTATATCTAGTAATAATTCTATCGCATCATAATTATCTTTATGTAATTTCTCAATAGCATTTACAGTTTCCTCTATATCCCAAAGTTTTCTACGCATAAGTAATTGTCTCTCATAAATTTTATTGAGTTTTAATTTTAAATTTAATTTATTCATTGTCCTCCTTGTTAACTACATATTTATTTATAACAATAAAAGTTATAGTTCCTCCTATTGCTATTGCTATTAACCCAACTAATAACATTCCTAATCCATGTTCTATTCCCATGTCCACAACTCCTTAACTATCATAACAACTCCAAATAAAATTAATACTTGTAATTCCATTGGTGCTTGTACAAATATCTCAATCATATTACATTCACCTCAAATTCAAATGGTTGTGGATTATGCCTTGAATAATACTCTTCATCTGTAGCATAGTCATATTGTTTATCATACTCACTCATGAAATCTAATATAATATTTTCATAAGATACTGGAACATTTAACTCTTTACCATCAACTACTAAAACTGGTGTTGCATCTGCACCATGCAATCTTACTTCAGCATTATCAGTTTTATATTCTCTCTTTAATGCAACTGCTATTGCACAATGTTCACAATCTTGTGGCACTCCTTTATCCATATCTTCTTGTGTCACTTTTATTTTCTTTGTTTGTATTTCCATTGTTCCTCCTTAATTATATTTCTTTTTGTTATCAATCTTCCTCATATACTCCATTATCTTTTTTAACCATAGATACTTAAACTCTCTGTTGTTTGCTCTACAATAAGCATCTGCCAAATTGTTTAATCGTTTATCTATTATCATTTATCCTCCTAGTTTTTTCTTCCTACCCATTGGAAGTTTTTGTAGTTTACTTAACTCAACTCCATTCTTAACCCACTCAACTATTACTTCTTGAAGTTTAGGATATTTATTTTGAAAACTTTTTACTGCTTTCTTATATCCTCTACTCTCTATCTCTTCTATATTAGAGCCACCAATATTAGTTCCTCCAAATTTATATATAGTCTTATCACTCATTATTCCTCCATTATCTTTTGTATCTTATGTAGTTTATCTTCAACTACATTGTATATATCCCATTGTTTTTTATTATCACTTATTACTGCTCTAATAAAATGGAATAAATCCATGTCACCTTTTTTGAGAAATTGCTTTTTACTCCCACTCCAATAATCACTTTCAAGATATTTCTCAATGTCTTCTGGTATCTTCCTATCACTTAATATTTTAGTGATACCAACTATCTGATTTAGTTTCATGCTTCCTCCTTGTTTAATTGTTCATGTAGTTTTTCAAATTGTTCTGCCCACTTGTTCATTGTTAAGGTATCTGAATAGTCACTTACAATATCCTCATCACTTTCATTGTAAGGAATAAACCATGCCCAACCAATTCTTTTATTTCTATTATCATAGCAAACAATTTCAGTTTGATAATCCTTGATTGCTCTTCTAATCTTTTTATAATCTTTAGAGTTTTCAAGTGAAAATCTTGCTTCCTCTTTATCATAAACACTTATAGTCCATTCAGGTTTTTCTTTTAATATGTACTGCACCATATTAAAATGTCCTTGTTTATATTCAACTGCATCTTTTATAGTTTCAACATTCATTTAACCTCCTCACCTTGTTTATTAAAAGACTTTTTTATATTTGGTACATATAATATTCCATTGTCTTTTAAATATTTTAACATACTTTTAAACCACTCATTGTTTATTCTATGTTGATTATTATTTAAACCTTTGTAATACTTCTCACTCCAGTTCATTTAACCTCCACAATTAGAATTATTATTAGCAATAACTCTCTCTTGAAATCTTTTATTTCTAAAATCTTCCTCATCTTTTAATGCTAACAACCTTAACTTATTGTACACCTCATCTGCTAAAGGTTTACAAACTAATAAACCATTAACAATCTTATCTGCATCTGCACTTATAGACTTGCTTTTCATTTATCCTCCATTGTTTATTGTTTATTGACTACTACAAAATTGTGGCAACAATATGTCATCATCAATTCTTTTTTTGCATATCAGCTATGTGTTTTTTGCATAGCTAATTTTCTTATTGTATGTAATAAAGATTTTAATTCTTTATCTATTGCAAATAATTCTGACTGATACCCATAATCAGTAGTATCACTCCAATGAGCATAACCCCAGTATTTTAAATGGTCATCCAATTCTAATTGATTATTTTTAATTCTATTTTTTAATAATTTTATTATTGGTTTATAGTTATGCATACAACCTCCAGTTGTTATAAGTTTATTATTTTTACTTGTCCATCTATTATTACATAGATTGCTAATTGTCCAGTTAACACTCCATATTTTTTAGCAAGTGTTAAAAAGATTTTTTTCTGCAATTTCTTAATCGCAAATTGATATATATTTATTTGCTCATCATATAATTTATTTGCATTAAGCCATTTGCCTTGTCCTTTAAAGCTAGTCAACCCTCCAAACTTTTTACTTGCCTCAACCTCCAGTTGATTTAAGTATCTTCTATTAGACTTGCCCTGATTGTCAAGTTCTGGTAGATTTAATTGTACTTGTATCATTCACCCTCCATAAAGTTATAAGCTACATTCATTGCAAATATTCCAAAAAATAACATACTCAAAAATATATTATAAAAGAATACTGCTGATATTACACTCGCAAATATTAAACTCAACCATAATATTACATGGTACATACAACCTCCAGTTGTTATTTATTTTTAAATGGTTCTGTTTCTTCTATTCCTATTTTACCTTGTTTTTCAATTTGATGTTCAATAAAATCATCATCAATTTTATTTCTATCTTCCTCTTCAAAAATCTTCTCTAATTCTCTCAAGATTTTAGGGTCATTTAATTTACTCCAATTTATAGCTTTATTAAAGCCAAATGGGTCTTTTTGTTTTTTCATATTTCCTCCATTGTTTATTATTGCTTACAACTATTTTGTGTCAAAATCAACACAAAATTGTGGCAAGATTATGTCATTACATAATTTTATTTTTAAGCAATTCCTGAAAGTCTTTATATCTCATTCTATATTCTCTATTACTTCCAGTTAACTCTTCAATTCTATTAAGGTGTTTAGCTGTTGTAATACTCCAAACATTCTC
>CENW01000070.1_pt1 | contig 10399 bp, 12 predicted proteins | sample 530241 | NCBI WGS metagenome assembly CENW01 (sample SAMEA2619818, study PRJEB7988) | marine metagenome | isolation source: saline water (ENVO:00002010), including | reverse complement strand
TTACGCTGGCTCAAACTTCCCATACCACGAGTCGATACACCGAATGTAACTCCACCGTCGAGTAAGCCTTTTACAACTTCGCCCATAGGGGTGTTTAGTATCGATGCCTTACCCACAATATCATTTCCTTCAAACTTCAGTTCATTGATTTTGTGAGAAACTTTATCGAGATTTACGGTCGGTCCTTCAGGGTGATTTAACTCACCAACTGCTCTACCTTTTTGTACTTGCTCTGTATCATACTTGTTGAGAGCCTTTTCCATGATAGGCATTGGATATATACGACCATTTCGATTCTTTTTTTCTGCTTGCGCAAAAATTCCTTGAATAGCATAATTCTTTTTACCAGTTTTCTTATCTTCGGTAATTAAAAATTCTACATCATTTTCGGTAAATTCTGATATTAATTTCATGTTACCCTCTTGGATATGCTATTTTAGTAAAATGTGTTGTTGTTGTACCTGCATGTATTTCTTCAAATTTTTCTTTACGTAATATAAAAGATTGGTTTTCATGCACTTGCATTGTAGCACCAGTTGCGACATTAGTAATTAAGTCATCTGCAGTTGCACACACATAAACTGTTTGAGCGTTGCCTACAGTTGTTTTATTTGAAGAGCCATTCGCGGTAACTTTGGCGGCTAAAGGTCTTATTTCCATTACTTCATTCCTTTGTATTGTTTCATAAATTCAGTTGCTGCTTTCTCAGCTTCTCTTTGAGTTTTATAAACATCAAGTCTGTCACCATCAATGTAGGCAACGAATCCATTTCTTTCCTGATGAACCATAACTTTAATGCCTTTAATCTTTTTATTAAAGACCATCTTGCCTTCAGGTTTTCTACCGGCCAATTCTCTTAATTGTGAAAAAGTTTTCATGTTAACTATATTTATACATTTTTAGTTTTAGACAGCCGCTCCTTCAACTTCAGGATATTCATCGTCATCAGATTCATCTTCGTCTTCGCCATCATCGATATCTTCTTCGGATTCTTCAACTTCATCAGATTCTTCATCATCTTCAAGATCCTCATCTTCGATATCTTCATCTTCTATATCTGTTTCATCATCATCTATAACATCATCGGTTTTTTCTTCTTCCGGAACTTGGTTATAAATTTGATCTGCTAACTTGACTTTTTCTTGATCTAATAAGTCAGACATCTTTATTGTCATAACTTCTCCAAAAATTTTATTAGCATGATTATAATCTTTGTCTAAAGATGCTTTAATTAAATCTTTAATTGGATTTTCATCTTTCTCATTATTTTCAATAGTTTCTACATTATCCATTATACTACTCCTTGATCATCTTCTGGTTCCTGCTGCTGTGCTGCAGCTATTTCTTTATCCATGGTTTCGATTGTTTCATCGTCCATTAAAAGAATATTCTTTTGTACCCATTGTTTGGAGAAATATTCACCAACATACTGTGATACTTGGTCTAAGCTTTGTATTTTTTCTCTTAAAAGCTCAGCCTCTTTTAACTCTGCAAAGTGATTATCTCTTAAATAATCAACTGTAACTTTGTTTTTCCAATTATTCCAATCATCTTCTGTTATTATGTTTTTCATAATTAGTTGTTTCTTAAGTATATCATAGAATAAATTTGAAAAACGATTTCTTAATCTATCAATAAACTTTTGAAACTTAAGCTCATCACGACTTATTTCAGTTGCTCTTCCTAAAGAGAACTGCTGCTCTTGTTCGAGCCTATTCATTGGAACATTTAAAGACCTATATAATCTCTTTTGAAAATATATAACATCTTCAATTTGTCCTAAATTTTCACCACCCGGTAAGCTCGAAATCTCCGTGCCTCTACCGCCCTCTCTTCGTGGTAGCCAAAAATCTTCCAACATTGACATATGTTTACGATCATCACGTATTTCACCTGTTTTTGCGTCGTAAACTAGTTTATTACGATACTTGGCCATAATATCTTTCATATATTGCTCAGCTTTACCTCTTGGTAAGTTACCTACATCAATATAAAACATTCTTCTTTCAGGTGCTCTTGCTAATCTATAAATTACTAATGAGTCTTCCATCATTCGTAATTGAGTTATTGGTTTAAGAGCCTTATGTAAATAAGAAACTATTTTCTTTCGATGTTCATCAAGCAGTCCTGATGTACAATAACTAACTGAATCTAAAGTCATCTTAACGCCGGCATTTTGCGCACCGGGTTTTTCTTGAAATATATAAAATTCATTTATTTTTTCAACAAGCTTAGCGCCAGTTAATGGATCTTTTTTACTTTTAACTTGTTTAACTTTTCGCATCTTAGCTGCATCAATGTATCTTATTTCTTGAATGCCAGCAGTTAAGTTATTTTCATCAACTACTAAATGATGATAAAGCCTTCCATCAACGTACCATCTTCTAAAAATATCATGACCAAGTTCTTTAAAATTTAACATGTTAAAAATGTTATTGAACTCTTCAACCATTTGTTTTTTAATTGAATCACTAACTGGTACATTATCTAAATTTAAAGATACTGAAGGTTTTAACTCATTAGCGGTTATCGCTTCATTAACTATGTCTTCTATTGCAGCATCAGCTTCTGGATGCATTGCACTTCCTCTATACTTCAATATAAGTTGTGCGTTGTCTTTGGAGTCATCACCATCCATATTAATATAATGACCATAATGTGAACCTGCTGATGTTGCTGTAACATAGCCTGCTCCATCATCGTCTCGTGGCGGAACCGGTGAGGCTAATTTTTTATCTTTAGTCCTCGTTATTTCAAAACCAAATAATTTAATTGAATTTTCTGCCATTTGAATTCCTTTATAGTTAGGAGGACCTAAGTCCTCCTACTATTTATTACTTAACTTGTAGTATCTGTCTCAAAGTACTGATAAGCGAAAGTTACTGTAAATCTTTCAATCTCATCGTTTGTAGCATAATTGAGATCAATTGGTGACAGATCCTGAGGATATGATCCTCTAAATGTATACTTTTTAAGAGTATCACCTGATCTATCTAGTTGTTCAACGAGTAGATCTGCCTCGTAGGCCACTGGAGTTGTAAGACCGGTATTTGCACTGTGTGCATTCATACCGTTCATCCATCTTTCCATTGGATTTCTGATAGCAAAATCAGTATCGTTTATTATTGTAACTGTCCAAACATCAAACGTTCTGTCTCCAGCCATTTTTAATTGTCTACCACGAAATGGTACAACAATCTGGCCAAGTGTTGATCCGGGTAACTGAGCTGCCTCACATAAGAATGATGTCAGTTCTGGATCACCGTTTGCATATCCGGGAAAGTTAATGGTAGCCTTGAAGAGGTTAGGACGAGCCCCACCACCTCTAAGCTTTGATTTAAAATCATCTACGCCTAATACTGCCATTTTCTACCTCCTAAACTGTACCAACGACTTCTTCAAAGTCGACGCCAGTTCTTACTGCCACAAAGTTAAGTGTGACGAAGTTAATGGACCTAGCCGGCTTAATGAAGATACTTGCGATAAATTCATTTCTATCGATTACTGCAGGTGTGTTGTTAGTCTCATCTGCTACGACTCTGAAATCTGTAATACCACGTCTACCTTTCACTTCACGTAATACTGGCTCGACAATATTAACAAACTCTGCTCTTGTAAATTCATCATTGAATTCAAAGAGTACTTGTTCTGCAGCTCTTGCGATTGCTCTTTCAAGAACTAAGAACAACCTACGTACATTAATTCTATCAAATGCAGAAGGTCTTGCGAGTTTTGTCTTATCACCAAATAGTATTACACCAGCACCTGGGATATTTGCAATTGGATTTACACCTGCCTTATAGAGTGTATCTCTTTGTGGCTTTGTAGGTGAGAAAGCAATTGAAGTTATTCCTAGATACTGACCTCTTCGTGATCCCGCTGGTGAAAACCATGGAGCTCTATTAAGATCAGTAGCTGCCATAATTCCAGCAGTAGATGAGGCTGCAGGTATTTCGATAAATTGATCGTTAAACTTATCATATACCTTTAAAAAGTTTCCATCCATTACTAAATATGAAGACTTTGTAAATGTATCAGCAGTTGCGACCACATTTGTTACAATATCCGAAGCTGATGTAACATTAACAATATCGGATCTTGCGGGTGACGCGACAACCACACAGTCTTTTCTCAATGATGCTGCTGTTGCAACAAGATCATTGGTTATTGTGGTACAATCTGCTCTTGAAGTGCTACCTACTGAAATTAGAAAATCGATTTCAACTTGGTCCTTATCTTCAAAAAGATCATATCCAGCTAAAATGTTAGCAGTTGAAAGCGATGAAACATTAACACCTTGACTAAAATTATAATCAATATCGGTGTTTGTAGTACCAGTAGTTTTAGTGAAGTTATCTCCACTGTCTATTGCTGTTCCTGCGCCAGCACCTCTTAAATCTGAATCAAAATCAACCAACCAAACATATTTGGAATTTTCATTTAATATGTCTTTTACAAAGTTAGTTGTTCCATCATCGTTTTTAGCGTTCGAACCTAAAGAAGTAAACGCATATCTTTCGAGTACTGTACCTTGTGTACCTGTAAACTGACCAGCTTTATCGATAACAGCGACGTGTACTTCATCATTGCTGGCATTATTTTTAGTAGCAAAAGATGATGTTCCCGGTGCAGCATCAAACTCATTTTTATATGCCCATTGATCAAACGCTGAATCATTAGCGCTGTGTGGACATAAAGAAACTTGTAAGCTATTTCCGAGAGCTCCAGGGTACTTTGCTACAAATGTATGTAGATCTGAATCTAATGCAGATAATTGTGCATTAAAACTTGTTTCGTTTTTCACAACTTCTGTAGGTAAACCTGCTGATGTAGCAGCAGCTGTTTGACCTGTTGTTGATACTGCATTTTTTGCAACACCATCAATTACTCTAACAGTCTGAAGTGCGTTAGAATATTTTAAGAAAAAGTTAGCGTGATGAAACGAAAATGTGGTGGCAGAATCTGGTGATCCGAATTTTTCTACAAGTTCAGCTTCTGAACTTAGTTTAACTCTTTCCTCAACAGTTCCCCACCTTGAATTTATTACGATTGCGCCTGTAGTTGACTGGACATTAGGCACGCCACCAGTCAGGTCTATTTCTTTGACAACAACCGCAGGTGATTCGGAGGGTGTAGAGAGTGCCATCTTATTTTCCTTTTTATTATGCGATTAACATTATACGAATATTCACTTATTACCATTATTTATAATATTACAAATCTCTATCATATTCAATAGCCCATGGGTGATCGTCAGTCTTTTCTATCTTTTTTATCTGTTCACTTCCATCATCAATAAAGCCAAATGGTACTATGTCATCTTCAATTTCTTTTAATTTTTGCTTGAATATCATGTCTTTAATGTTTATGTCTGTAAGATTATTAAAATAAGAAGATGAAGCAAAATATCCAAATAAAACTAAATTCATTACCAAGTCATCATGATTTCCTACTGAAGCCTGAAATGTTTGTCCCTTTGCTTCAAATGTAGATATTTCAAGAATAGTTTGCTCATCAACAATCTTTATCTTATTATTCTCTAATAAATCTTTTAATGCACTACATCCTAATCTCTTTGATTTACGATTAATTTCTATTCCAACTGCATTAGCTTTTACAGCCGATTCAACATGCACGTTTTCATATTCAAGTTCATAGTATAATCCATTACAAACCACAGAGCCCTGATCATTTGATTCAACAATACAATAAGCTTTGTTGTAGACATTAGCATACTTATATATAATATTAGGGAAGAGCAATGGAGAGATAGTATTATTGCGATACACAACTACCTGTTCAAAGGGGCGAACGTTAATATCGATCAGACTAAAAGAAGAGTAGTCCTGTCCTCTTCCCTTTGAAACATCCGCCACTAATATGTACTCATGATTTTTAACAGGTTCTTTGTAAATTAAACAGTCACCACCTTCAAGTCTTTTTATTGGAGGTAAAGCTCTTAAGTCAAGTAAAGTTTGTGCATTCACTAAAGTATTACCAGTGCCAAAAAAAGTATTACCAAATTCTTGATCAAACTGTACTTGTGAAGTATTGTTTATAGTTTCTTCTTTCCACTTTTCATCTCTCCCTGGTACATCATACCAGTCAACTCTAAAATTATTATATTCATTGACACCTTGTATTGATCCTTCCCATATCTTATGAAAGGTATTACCTATACCATTTGCTGTGGATGTTACTATAATCTTTGTATCGCCACCTGATGATATAACCGGATAAGTTGAAGTATAAAATTCTGCTGCTCTTTCAACAAATGCGAATTCGTCTAAATAAAGTAAGTTAATAGAAAGTCCACGAATAGAAGAGCCAGTCGTAGCAGCAGCGATAATCCTACTATTATTACTAAAGTCAATATTAGACTTATTAAGAGCCTTAACACCCGGCTGAAGAAAGAAAGGAATGTTCTCAAGCATAATAGTAATTCTCGCCAACATTTCTCTCGCAGTGGCACCTTTGTTCGCAAGAACTGCAATTGATTTTTCTGATTGAAAGAGTGCAAACCATAATAAGTATCCACACGCCGATATTGATTTACCTGATTGTCTGCATGCAAGTACGACATTAAATCTATTCTCTTCAAAATGCTTAAACATTTTCTTTTGATAAGGATATAATTTAAAAGATACTAAACCCTTATCTAATGAAATAATCTTAGCATATTTCTCTATGAAATATACAGGATCTTTCATGCACTTGGCATACTCTAATACTTGCTCATGACTGAAGTCAGTAACAATGCCATCTTTTTTAATATTAGGATTGCCTAGATAGTTTTCATTCTTGTTTTGGAGTGACATTTAGCATCGATTCATTCTTTAATAACTTTTGTAACTCAGTGGTAGAACCAACAAAGAGATTATTTGTTGTATTGGCAATTTTCTTAATTTCATCTTTTTTATCAATCTCTTTCTTTTTCTTATTTAAGTCCATCAGTCTATCATTTACATCAGAAATATTCTTTATCATTCCTGATAATACTTCAAATGCTCTAGGATGCTCGCTTTCTCGAGCAACTTCAATCATAAGCTCAAGGCTTTGCTTACCTTTTTCAACGAGTTCATAATAAGTATCACGAGAATACTTATAGTCATTATCAATATTCTTTTCTTCTGGAGGAAAGAACTTATCTATATCTTTTTTATCACTCATCTAATGTAACGAACTCTCGATTTTTAATATGCTGTTCTTGTATATCTTCTTTTGATTGACCTAAGTACATTACTGCATGATGTTTATCAATCATATAGTTATTTATAGACTGATCAGCATAGTTCGTAGTTCTCCAAAGTTCACCTAGTATTCTACCAAATTTTCCTGTTTTATCTTTATGTGTCTTTAATATTATTCCACCATCATCATCAAGCATATTAGTTAAAAACTTTTTTGCAGCTAATCCATACTTTTTTTCTTCTAGGTCTCTTGTCCTTGATTCAGGAGTATCAATTCCAAAAAGCCTAACTCGTTCTTTATGCATCCACACTCCAAAACCTAGATCTATGTCTACGTCTACAGTATCTCCATCTATGACTTTAACTACTTTACATCTATACTCGTACATATTAACTCACACTATCTAAAATATTTGTTGTAAAACCAAAAGTACTATCGTCTGAACCAAATACAGTTGTTGGATTAGGAGTAACTACTATTGTTTCTAATCCTATATCTGAATCATTTAAGCCAGCATTAATATCGAATAATTTAGCTTTGGCATCACGAATAATACTCTTGTCTTCAATTGGACCATGATAACTTAGCTTCATCTCAAAGTCCATACTATAAATTATTGTTCTTCTTTGCTCCACTGCTCCTTCGAAGTCATCTGAAAAAGAAACACCTTGTATTATAACCTGTATGTCTTCTTTGAATGTAGGAAATTCAGTAGAAAACGGTTTTATAGTCAATGCATATTGAGGATTGAAAGTAGGCAGTATTTGCTCAACAATCTGTAATGCATCATCTTGTGACTTGGCATAAGCATTTAACTGAAAGTTTATGCTATATGGAACTGGAGTAAAAAATTTTTGTCGATTACTAACTACACCAGTTGACGATGTAGTTGTAAAGTTTCCAACTTTAGCAAGTTGCCTTTGTGCATCATAAGCTATTGAAGTAATCTCAAACGACATTCTTGGTAGCTTAATTGCAACCTGCTGATCTTCAGAAAGATTTGGATTTTCTCTAATTCTTTCTAGATATTTTTGTTTTGGCGCATATGATAAAGGAACCTTTAACTGACTAATTACAGCACCAGATGAATTTTGTCTAACAACATATATGTTATTAAAAAGACGTCCAAATAATGCAACTGCCTTTTTTGTTTTTGAATGATAGAAGTGACCGCCAAACATTAGTTATTACTCACATCACCGAATGGATTAGACTCACTAAAATCAATAAAGTCTGCACCTGTTGAAAAATCTGTATTTTGTTCGTTTTGAGATAACTGATTATCTTCCACTACTAAAGTTATAACTCCACCAGCTCCAGACTTAAGTCCAATAACTTTTTTACCAACACCAAACGTGCGATACTTGCCGTCATCTGCACCGGCATGTATGATGTGTACCTTATCATCTGAGTCTGAATACTTTACAACCTCTCCACGTATCAATGTGTCACCACTAGGACTTGTAACTGTTTCGCCAACTTGAAATGTAGTAGGAGCAGGATCTGTAAATCTTATAGTAGGATTAGTATATCCTGATCCGCCATTTGTAATCGTAAGACCATTAACTTTACCATTGTTACTATCAACTGTTGCTGTAATAGCAGCTCCGACTCCTGTTGAATCTACAATTGTAACCGTAGGAGCTATAAAGTAATTGTTACCACTGTCTGTAAGATTAAGACTTTGTAAAGCACCGGCACTCAATGTAGCAGATGCCTGTGCACTGTCTCTTGTGTTATCAAGCGTAAGTACATACTTGTAAGCATACTTGCTTTCTAAATCGTCGAGTACATCGATACCCGTATCCATATCTTCCCCAGTATATTCGAATAACTGGCATCTCAATTTAAAAACAGGTAAGTTACTTAGTTGATAAAATGGCTGTTCATGTTCTACGTGTGATATTTGAAAGAACTTATTACTCATCGGTAAATAAATTACATCACCTTCTTTTGGTCTTTCTACTGTAATCTCATTATCGTATCTAGCCACGGTATCTGCCCATCTTCTTCTAGATACAATAAAAGTTGCCTCATCTCTGATCTCCACACCAAATCTTGTAAATAAGTCACCTTCACCATCAAAACCTTCTGTGTTTTCGATATACATTTCTAACATATAAGAAGAGTTAAAACTTGATACTGGATCATCGCCTAGTATCGAGTCTTCGTTAACTAAGTCTCGAGGTAGATAAAAGACATCTTGACCATAGGTCTTAAGCGCCTCAATAACTATATCTTCATAGAGGTTCTGTTCTGATCGTACTTTTTGGCTGAAGTATAAGTTTGTTGCCATGTCATCCTACAAAAAAGTCTGGCATGAATTCATGCTCTAATCTTAAATTTTCTCTAAGAGTTGCAATTTCTCCTGTTGCATCATCATATATCTGTCTGCCATTTAAAATAACTCCACCGGGTAGTTGCATTCCTTCAAACTTAATTAAATTCATTCCCCATTGTTGTTTTATGAGTGCGGTAGTATATTCTTTTACAAACATATCATCGAATATAGATGTATGATCACTGTCATTTATTTCAGTATAAACTTCTGCAACAATAAAGTCACCTTCTTTAATGTCACCATCTGCAAAGTCACCGAAAATATATAATCTATTTTGCCTACGTGAAAACTGAACTTGAGGATGTCCGTTGAGTTTCATATCTAAGAGCGATAAATATTGTTGCATTTGCTCGTAATATGCTAAATCGCCAGCAAAGTTCATCAAGTCCGCAATATCATTTAACATCATTTGATATTTTATATCAAAAAAGTTTCTTGAATTATTAAAAGAACTGGTAAGTGGAAACATCTTTGAGACGAATAAAATATTATTTGAGAGAGAAATATATTCGTTTGAAATGTCTGTTGCAGTTATTTGATGTTTTAAATAAGTTCTTACTGTGGCATCAGAGTGGTATTCACGATAATACTGTAGCGCTTCATCGACACGGTCTTCGACTTGATCTTCATCTACATTGACTTCAATTACTGGTTCTCCAAGCTTACGCTTGCAGTAATCTATAAGAGTTGCTCTTGAATTAGGAACTGCCATTTTAAAATCCTTTTATTCTATTTATAAGGACTTGTTCCTAAAACATCCTCGTCCCATGCTGCTTTTAACTTATCAATAGTATCTGCACTTGTAATTGCACTCGCCGCAGGTGCATCTCTAAGTTTTTTCTTCTTAGCGACACTTGCTGTTTTAGC
>CENW01147032.1_pt1 | contig 10464 bp, 14 predicted proteins | sample 530241 | NCBI WGS metagenome assembly CENW01 (sample SAMEA2619818, study PRJEB7988) | marine metagenome | isolation source: saline water (ENVO:00002010), including | reverse complement strand
ACTAGATTCTTACCACCAGCACTTATGAATTATAAAGGTTATGCTGTTTTTATGGATTGCGATATGATAGTGCAAACAGATATTACTAAAATTCTATTCAATCCATACTCTATAGACAAACCAGTATCATGTGTTCAACATGACTATTCACCAAAAACTATGACTAAAATGGACGGTAAAATGCAACATACCTATCCAAGAAAAAACTGGTCAAGTGTTATGTTGTTCAATAATGAATTATGCACTAACCTTACACCTGAAGTAGTAAATACTGAAACACCTTTATATCTACATAGAATGATGTGGGCAGATGAAGTAGGTGAATTAGACTACAAATGGAATCATTTAGTTGGCTACTATGATAAACCAGAGGAATCAAACATCGTACACTACACAGACGGTGGTCCTTGGTTTGCTAACTATAGAAAATGCGAATATCACAAAGCATGGACTGATATGTGTAAGGAGTGGCTAGAACTTGATTAATGTAGTATGCACAAACTGGGGTACTAAATATCCTAAGGCTTATACTGAAAGACTATACAATATGGTCAAACGAAACACTACAAAAGAGTTTGACTTTTATGTAATGACAGACCAAAACTTCTACACAGGTCCAATTAAGCCAATTGAACTATTACCTGGATTCCAAGGTTGGTGGAACAAATTACAAATGTTCAATACTGATGTGATGGGAGAAGGTGAATGGTTATATTTTGATTTAGATGTAGTTATTGTAGACAATATTGATTGTTTCTTTGAACATGAAAAGTTTGGTATTTTAAGAGATTTTATTAGACCAGATAATGGTATATTGCCTGGTAAAGAATATAATTCTTCAATTATGAGGTTTAATTCAAAAGAATATTCTTCAATTTATGAGTATTATATTACTAATAAAAAGGTGTTTCATGACTTTCAAAAAGAAGTACATTTCTTTGGTGACCAAAATGTCATTAGCAGTTATTTTAATGCTTACCCTGATTATTGTAAGCCATTTCCAGATGAGTGGGCATGGTCCTACAAAAAAGGAGTGGCAAGAGGCGCCCATGCGGGAGATAGAAGTGAAATGTTTGGAAGAGAAATACCTGATGGTGGAAAGGTTTGCGTATTCCACGGAGACCCAAATCCTGAGCAGGTGCTCGAAAATCATGATTGGATAAAGGAGAACTATAAATGAACAGCAATTTAAGTGAACAATGGACTAAAGCTTTAAAGGCTAAATTAGAAGGCCAAAAGCAAGCTCATATTTTAAATGTTAGAACACTATTGCAAAATGGTGTGGGTGTAGCTGAACATCCTGATACTGCAATCACCATTGAAGGTGAATTACAAAAAATTGCAGAGTGTGATGACAAACTAGATACACTAGGAAAGTATTTTGACTAATGGCATTTGAGAATAAAAAGGTATGCATTACCGGACATACTAAAGGTGTAGGTAAGGCAATCAAGGAAAGATTAGAAGCTAATCATTACACAGTTGTAGGTGGTTCTCGTTCAAACGGTGTTAATGTTGGTAAACATAAATCAGTAATAAACTGGGTATTAGAAGAAGACCCTGATATTTTTATCAATAATGTGTATTGGCCAGATAGTCAAGCTAAAATCACTTATGGTCTTTATAATAAATGGCAAGACAAAAAGAAGCACATTATTATTATGAGTTCTACTAGTGGTATGGCACACACTAATTTTAGTGAAATGGCTAACAATGATATTACTAGAGCTTTTTATAATGAATTCTGGGGTCCATACGTCAGTGAAAAAAATCGACTACAATTTATTGGTAAACAATTATCACATAGATTTACTAGAAAGTACCCGTGTAAAGTGACATGTATGAAACCAGGATTTGTAGATACAGATGCTGTTGCTTTATTTAAGCCTGTATTTACACCAGAAAGTTTTATGGACGGTGAAGAAGTAGCTAAGAAAGTACATTGGCTAATAGAACAGCCTGAAGATATTCATATCCAAGAACTAACATTTGGTACATACTTTGAAATATCACCAACTGCAGCTAGACAGAGACTTAAAGATATGGAAAACTCTGTAGAAGATACTGTACAAAGCGCATTTGGTATTGATGAAGAAGCAGCAAAGGCTGGAGGAGACAGGCAAGCAATGAAAGAACTTATTGCTAAGAGAATTAAAAAGACGCAAGAAGCAAAAGTTGGTGAAAAAGCTGTTGAACAACTAAAAGCTGGTGACCCAACAATGGGAGTTTTAGATGACTAGATTAGCAGTGACAGGTGTTGCTATTGCAGACTGTATGGGAAGTGATGGTATTGAAAACAATTTTGATAGGTATATGAAAGATGATACTTCTGTATCTATGGATATTGATAAGATAAAAGAATCTGTAGTTGAAAAAGGATTATTAAGAAAAGCACTTACAAAATATTATGATAGGTCTACTATGACAGCATTAGATTTAGTAGATAAAGCTAAGGCTATGGCTGATATCGATTTTAAATCTGATATTGAGGCACCTATTATGACTGGTACTACAAGAGGTCCTATTACAACTACATTAGAATACTTCCAAGCATATTGGTTTGAAAAATGGAAAGAAGAAGCTGAAGAAGACCCTGCTAAAAAAGCAGAGATATACCAAGGACTAATTAAAAAGTTCAAACGTATGAATCCGTATTTCTTATTGAATGTAAATATTGACTTCTTACAAACTGAGATATCAAGAATTTATGGATTGCATGGACCTGTATATCAGTCAGCTGCTACTTGTTCATCAGGTATTTACTTATTAGATATGGCTAAAGCATATTTAGAAAGAGGAAACAAATATGCAATATTGACTGGTTATGAACAATTAGATGCTCATGAATTAACAAGATGGTTCTTTATGTCATTAGGTGCTGCTGCACCAGATGGTATTTGTAGACCATTTGATAAAAATAGAACAGGTACAGTACTTAGAAACTCTTATGCAGCCATGATTGTAGAAAGAGAAGATGAAGCTAAAAAGAGAGGGGCAAATATTCTCTGTTATGTAGAAGATGTAAGAAATCGTAATGATGCTGGTCATCCGATGGCACCAGCTGACGATGGCAAAGCTTATAGAATGGCTTTGGAATCTTTGATGAAAGACAAAGATATTACGTATGATGATATTGATTACGTAAATGCGCACGCCACAGGTACACCGAGGGGAGATGAAATCGAATTGAACACCTTAAAAGATTATCTTCCCAAGGGTACTACTGTGTCAGCACTAAAAGGTCATATCGGTCATGCAATGGGTGCATGCTCTCTAGCAGAAATAACTTACACATGTATGATGATGAACAAAGGCATTGCTCTACATACAGCAAATTTGAATGACCCTTGTGATGATTATTTTGATTTAATTACAAAGCCTAAAGAAATGGAAATTAATTATGCTTTGAAAAATAGTTTTGGTTTTGGTGGTAGGTCTTCTGTGGCACTAATATCGAAAGCTGACTAATGAAAGAAAAACCCGTGCACGTCTGTGCAATTATGAAATTCGCAGGTTATACCACAAGAAAGATGGTAAGTGGTAGAGATATGTTTGAAGCACATGATAATGCAATGAGTTTTTTAAGAAGACAGCATGAAATGGGTAAAAAATTTAAATTTAAAATAGAACCTACAGATATAGTTGGCTTTAAAGGTGTAAGGTTCTATATGAATAAGAACGAGTTAAATAATTAATGGACACTTTAATATATCCAACACATTGTGAGATTGTAGTTGATTCTCCAGATAATGATGATGATATTAGAGAACTTGGTAGAATCTGTAAAGAATGGCTACTCAATAAACAAATAGTATTATTAAGAAGACAAAATACTGATTCTAATTATTTTGCTAAGTTATGTGAATCGATAGCTAGAGATGGTATCTATAACTGGAGGCAGTGTTCATGGATGCCAAATGGTGACTTGATAGAATTACCAGACCAGGTGGCTGGTAATATTGCATATACTTCTACACCAGAATCAAACAGTGACCCTTGGAATAATTCAAAAAAGTTAGCTTGGAATAGCACAACTGCAGCATCAATTGATAAAACATTACCACGTATTAATCCATTTGATTTAAAAGAACCCAACACTTATCCAGTGCAAAGAGTGACTGGAGAGAAGAAGGGTAAATTTGGTGGTGGCATATTTGGAACTGGTGATTTAGATTGGCACTGCAATTTAGGTGCTTATTTTGAAGCTGATGGTGTAGGACTACAAGCAATAAAAGATGCTGAAACTGCTAGTACATTTTATGCTAATAGTGTACCTGCTTTGAAAGAAATGCCAGCTGAACTAAGAGCTAGATGTGAAGGCAAAAGAGCTACATTTTTATATGACCATAAAAAATGGAGTGATGTATCTAAGATGCATCCAATGCAGAGGATTACCATGCAGTTTTTAGCACTTAATGAAGAAAGAAGAAAAATGGAACTGAACCTTATACAAAAGAATCGTAAAGGTATTGAGGGCATATACTACCATAGACTTAATAATATGAAGATTGAAGGTGATGAAACATTAGTGCAAGATTTGTATGAGTGGATGTTTCAAGACAAATATGTATATGAACATAGGTGGGAAACTGGTGATATTATTTTTATGGACCAGTTAATTACACAACACAAAAGAGAGTTTGTAGCTGAAGAACTGTTAGAAAAAAGAGTGCTACACAGATTTACATTTATGGTGAACAATGATGACGGGTGGGTCAAGGAACAAAATAGTATTTGATGATTGTGATATAACCAATCTAACTGACCCTGATTATGATAGAATAAAGAGGGGCGTGGAAACATGTGGTATTGTAATCATACCAAGACAAAATACTAACTCAATACACTTCTCAAAAATCATTAGTAAGATATGGGGAATCGATAACTATAGATTTTTACTGTGGAATCCTGATGGTTCATCTGCAAGAGGTCTCTTTGACTCTATGATACAAAAACCAATGCCAAATCCTAATCCTGGTGACTACTGGGGTGATGATAACTTTAAAGAAAATAGTGACTATCCTGACCCATTTAGTTGGCCAGCACATAAACCATATCCTGTACAAAGAGTCACTGGTGAAAAAAGAAATGACAAATGGACAGGTATATTTCAACTAGGTAAATTAGATTGGCATTGTAATCTAAATCAGTTGCATGGTGCAGATGGAGTCGCTTTACAAGCAATTAGAGGTGCAGAAAATACACCTACATTATTTATGAACACTATACCTGCTCTAGAAGATATGCCTGAAAAATTAAGAAAGAAAATTGAAGGTAGATATGCAACTTACATTTATGACTATGAAAAATGGGGTAAGGTTATGTCTAAAGAACAGCACATGATTTTTAAATTGGCAGGTAAAAATCCATTTAAGCTGTGGTTAATACAAGAAAACGCCGGTGGTACTAAAGGTATCTATTGGCACAAATATAATCACATGCAAATAAATGATGATGAAGGACATAAATTAAGAGATGAATTAGAAGAATATCTATTTCAGCCACAGTATATTTACCAGCATGATTGGGAGGTAGGTGATGTCATTATAATGGACCAACTACTTACTCAGCATAAAAGGGTACCTGAAAAAGATGAGGTACTTGAACAGAGAGTTCTACATAGATTATCTTTTAGACTAACTAATAGAGGTAATCCTAGAGCTCTAGAACTAGCCAACAATATAGATTAAATATATTGTTATAACAAAGGAGGAAAAACACATGTTAGAATCAATTAAAGAGACAGCTATGGAATGGGTAGATTGGGTATCTGCAAGACTGAAAGAGAGAACATCTTGGGACGGTTTTGTAATTATTGCAGTCGGCGCACTTGTTCTTATCGCATCTCCATTGGCCAAAATTGCTGCTATGGTAGCAATCGGTTATGGAGTCTTTACGATTTTAAAAGATGAAGGAGTGTTTTAATTATTAGGAGTCCCTTCGGGGACTCCATTTTGTTATGGTTGAGCGACAGTGGGGACATTATGAAGTAATAGCTGAGGGTGAAGGCTACTCAGTCAAAAGGTTGTTCATACAACCAGGTAAATCATTATCCATGCAGAGACACTTTAAAAGGGCTGAATATTGGACTTTAGTATCAGGTGAGTGTCATATTGAAAACGAATACAAAACAATCACAGAGTTGATTAAATTCAAGGCATATCAAATACCTGTCAGAGGGTGGCATAGACCATTTAATCCTGGTAAAACAGTTGCTGAGATAATAGAAATATGGGAAGGAAATAGCAATGAAACAGATATTGAGCGTTCAGAAAAACCAGTTTTTTAAAATCAATGCTACTAAACCATTGCAGCTGCAATGTTATAGATTGCGTTTTTTTCAATCTGCAGTTGTTATGGATTGAATGGTTAAATTAATTGACTAAAAATAAAATCAATGCAGAAATCAAGTTTTTTTGAAAAAAATAAAAAAAACACGCTTCAAGAGTATAACTTTAATATCATAATATCATAGCAATTAAGGAGGTTATATTATGGCACATGCAGTAGAAACAATGGCTTATGCGGGTGAATTACCTTGGCATGGTCTTGGAGTAAAAGTAGCTGAAGACCTCACACCACGTGAGATGCAAGAAGCTGCTGGGTTGGATTGGACAGTTGAAAAACTTCCAATGTTCGCAAATAAAGGTGGTACTGACATTCGTATCCCATCTCAACAAGCTCTGGTACGTAGCACTGACAACAAAGTTCTTAGTGTTATTGGTCAGAACTGGGAGCCAGTACAAAATGACGAAGCATTTGACTTCTTCGTTGATTTTGTAAAACAAGGTAATATGCAAATGCATACTGCCGGTTCTTTGCAAGATGGCAAAATGGTATGGGCCTTGGCAAAAGTTGATGATGACTTTGAACTATTCAATGGTGACAAAGTTGAATCATATCTTCTTTTCTCTAACCCACATCAATATGGTAAATCTATTGACGTTAGGTTCTCACCTATCAGAGTTGTTTGCAATAACACTCTTACAATGGCACTCAATGGTAAAGCTGGTGTATCGCTTGACCACAGGAAAGCATTTGATGCTCAAACTGTTCAGCAAACACTTGGCTTGGCTAAAGAGTCAATGGACGAATACAAAGAAGTAGCTGAGTTCTTGGGTTCTAAAAAGTTCACACAAGACACTCTTACCAACTACTTTGCTGATGTATTTGGTAAATCATCCAAATCAGAGAAAGATAACATTATCTTAACTCGTAATGGTCAACGTGCTTTAGAAGTAATTGACACTCAACCAGGTGCTAATTATCAAAAAGGTACTTTCTGGCAAGCTCTTAATGCAGTCACTTACATGACTGACCACGAGTTGGCTAACACCAGAGATAACAGAGTACACTCTGCCTGGTTTGGTGGAAACAGGGTTAAGAAAATTAACGCTGTGAAAAAAGCTGTTGAATATGCACAAGCTGCATAATCAAAAGCCAGTCACTTTGGATAGCGTGGTCATCGAACCACGCTATTCAAGTATTTTAAGTACTGATAAACCTGACATGTTGATTGATGACATACCAGTAATTTGGGCATCATCAGACCCAGCATCAGGTACTTTTGCTATAGCTGATACGATATCAGATTCAGACAATAATTGTGGAGTAATGTTATCCACAAGGTATGACATAGACGAATTATACGACTTTTTCTTTAAGGGTCGAAAAAATGTAGCCGTATCGATTGGAGATACAGATGCACAATTACATAAGTGGAAAACACTAAAATCAAAGTTGCCTGCAGGTAAAATACAATGGGTGAATATCATTAGTAATAATGGTAATGCGCATAGTGTTGAATACATCTACAAGGTAGCTAAATTTAAGGAGGAAAATGAAAATGTTAAAATTATCGCCGGGCCAGTCGCAGACCCAACAGCCACCAGAAAGCTTTTTGAAGTTGGTGTCGAGGTTGTCAGGGTGGGATTTGATTCTCGGTTCGATTCTCAGAATTATATGGAAACTGGCGTTGCTATGCCTCACGCTAGTAGCCTTAGTATTAATGGCGAAGTTGCTAGGAACTTTAGTAAACATATCTTTGCTGCTGGACACTATACTGACACTGCTGACATCTCCAAATCAATCTGTCTAGGTGCTACAGCTGTAGAAATATCTGAAATGTTTTACGGTCATGAAGAATCTTATGGCCGTACTGAAACTATTGATGGTAAGATGTACAAAAACAATACAGAGTATAATGGGCAAATTATAAATACTACAATCGACATGCAGAGACAACTAATTAAAAGTTGTCAACTTGCTGGATATAAAACATTGAAATCATTCCGTGATTCAGCTTCCATTATCATAATCTAGAGTATAAATACATTATACAGTTGGTACACTGGATTTAAAACAACCGCAACAAAACACAACATATATTATTTTTTTAAATTTAGGAAACAACTGATGGGTATTTACGAATCAATTTTTATTACAACACTGGTGGGCTTTATTGGATTCCTCGCATGGAGGGTATATCTAATAGAGACTAATCACCTGACCCATATCGAAAAAGCCATAACAGAAATTCAAACTGACATCAAATGGCTAGTCAAATTCCACCAAGACGAAAATCAATCCAAGAAGAAATAATTTAATTTTAGTATAATAATACTGTAAGCACTTTTTGCAAGGAGTATTTTTATGCCATTAACACGTAAACAAAAAGCACGTAATGCTGCTATGTTAAAAACAGCAGAGCCTGTAGTACCCACGCAACTTGAAATAGAAAAGATGACTGGGTATGAATTTGGCCGTGCTAAAAGAAATGCCACTGAATATTATCGATTAGATGGTAATAAAAAAGATAGTAAAAAATTGGCATTGCAATATGCTAAAAACACTCCACAATTTTCCCAAAGACTAAAAGAATTAAGAGCTGTAAAAGACTGGAGATTCAGTGCACCACTGGCTGCAGAAATATCTTGTATGCTAAAAGGTTGGCCGTCTTATAATCAAAAGTATGCTGAGTATTGGAAGTCTTTACCAGGTACAACTGGTGATGTAAAAGATACAAAAGAATATATCAATCAACAACTAGAAAGAATCCTTATTGAAGGTGCAAATGATAATAAAGTTGATGAAGAAAAACCTAAAGTAGTACGTAAATCACCAATAGAACTATACAAAGAAAAAGTGTGGGACACTGTAATGGGTGATGTGTATGATATGGAAGATGACTGGATTGAAGGTAAACATACGACCATAGATATCTACCAGCTATTTCAAAAGTATGGACTGACATCTAAAGCAAATGGTATTGTAGAAGAAGTAATTAATAGATGGTTGGTAGAGTATACTGAATTAATGACTGCCAGAAAACAAAAGTTAGATGATGATTGGAACCAACAATTGATAGAAGGTTATAGCCATTTAGATAATAAAGAAGTCAAATGGCGAATAAGTCAACTCAATAAGATTATGGAAGACCTAAATAAAGTTAGGTTATCTACAAAAGCAAACAAAACAACAAGAATTAAAAAGCCAAAAGCTGCTGATAAACAAGTTGCTAAACTAAATTATATGCCTGAATGTGTAGAACATAAAGTCACATCAGTACATCCTACAACTATCATTGGTGCACATAGACTTATATTGTTCAATTGCAAGGATAAGAAAATTGTAGAATATTTTACTGATAGAGTAGATGGTTTTGAAGTAAAAGGTCAGGCATTACAGCATGTCACTAGTTGTAGAGGTAAGAAGCTTAGAAAGCCAGATGATTTCTTACCAATCGCACTATCAAAGACTGAAAAACAGTTTGATAAAGAATATCAAAAATTAACCACTAAGGAGTATAATCCTAATGGACGGTTTAATAACAACTTTGTTATTTTACGCACAGATAAAAGGAGATAATCATGCAAATAAGCAAGAGAACGTTAGGCATTCTTAAAAACTTTGCCACAATTAACCAATCCATCTTAATTGAAGAAGGTAATACAATTGAAACCATTTCTAATATTAAAGATGTCTATGCAAAGGTGGAAGTTGATGAAACATTCCCAGTCACTTTTGCAATCTATGATTTAAATGAATTCATGGGTGTTGTATCACTATTTGATGCTGATGCTGAATTTGAATTTGGTGAAGATTCACTTACAATTTCAGACGGTAATGGTGAACAAAAATATTATTATGCAGACCAAAGCATTATTACAAGGCCACCTGAAAAAGGTATCACTCTACCAGAAGTAGATGTAGAGAAAAACATCACTAAAGAAAACTTAGGTAGGTTGGCAAAAGCAGCTACTATTAATAATGCTTCAGATATTACATTTACTGAAGAAGGTATCATTGTCCATGATAAGACTGTACCTACTTCAAATAAATTTAAAATCGCTTGTTCTGAATTAAAAAGCAAAAAGTATAACTTGTCAATCTCTGTTGATAAGTTAAAAATGGTCCTTGACGACTATGATATTAAAATATGTGCAAAGGGCCTTTGTTTGTTTA
>CENW01029926.1_pt1 | contig 10488 bp, 13 predicted proteins | sample 530241 | NCBI WGS metagenome assembly CENW01 (sample SAMEA2619818, study PRJEB7988) | marine metagenome | isolation source: saline water (ENVO:00002010), including | reverse complement strand
TCAGCAGGAATTGATAAGACCATTGGATAAATGACAAAATCTTCGTATCCATAGGTCATTAAAGGGGGGTACTCAATCTTTTCAGGAAGAGGCCATTTAATGTTGCTTACACTGAAGCCTTTGGGCAAATCCCAGTCAATCTCTATCGGTCCTCCTGAATCCCCAGGATTTCTCCAGTATGTATGCCATCCCTTATCCATTGAAACTTTTAAACCAATGTTTATAGAAGTTCCTGGAACAAAGTCACTGTGATCTTTAATTAAGCTTATTCTGGCATGGCCAGTGTCAACTATCTCTGCAGACCCAAAAAAAGAAAAGAGTAGCAAGATTGAAAAGATAGTTTTTTTCATATTGAATTAAAAAATGGGGCTTTACGCCCCATTTTCTCATATTTATTTTTTACCTAATATTCTTTTAGGTGATTTAATTTCAATTTTTTTAGGCTTTCTCTCATCTGGAATTATTTTCTCTAAATATAAAGTAAGAAGTCCATTGATAAGTTCAGCACCTTTAACAACTACATCATCAGATAATGTAAACTGTTGTTGAAATGCTCTTTGAGCAATTCCCTGATAAACAAGATCATTACTGCCGTTTACTACTTGAGTATTTGGTCCAGCATATGAAATTGATAGTATTCCATCAGCTAGCTCTATATCAAGGTCTTCTTTTGAGAGACCTGCAACAGCAACTTCTACAAAAATATCATTCCCATCACGCCTTATATTGTAGGGCGGGTAAGATGATCTTGAAGAAGATTCTGATAGAGTTTGAAGTCTATCAAACAGGGATTCAAATCCTAAAACTCTAGTTGAGAAAAATGGATCAGTAAAATTTAACATAATAGTCCTCCTTAGCGACTAAAAAGCATCCTAAAAGGCATGCTTGGTTAATATTTGTAAGCCCTAATGGCACTTACAGTATTTAATTATGGATAAAAATAAAAAATTCAATAAAATTTTTAATTTTTTATATCAAAATAATGAGAAATAACTACAATAAATGGAACTAAACTACTATTTTTTAATCTATAAAAATATGAACAGTAAATTTAAATCACTGAAATTTTTATTATCAATTTCAATAATCTTTAGCTTTAATTCATTTGCAAATGACGACTCAATTGAAGTAGGTCAGGTATGGAAGCTTAATGTTAGAAGTAGTGCATCTATGACTGGCTCTGGAGAGGTGCTCTATCAAATTGCTTCTGATGCGTATCATACACACAGATCAAGAATGTTTGATGATTGGGATGTTTTTTCGGTTGTTGACCCAAGAGATCTAGTAAGGCTAAGAAAAGGATATGAGATTGAGATCACAGAAATACTTTATTCTGATCAGGTTTTAAAAGTTAAGCTCCTCGATGGAAGATATAAAGGTAAATTTTATTACGCGATAGCTGATGACTTAGCAAAAAAGTATTTATTAGAAGAAAAGGTAGAAAAAAATGAAGACTCTTAAAAGACTTAATGTAATCTTAATTCTTATTATTGGTTCTGCTTGCTCGATGACAGATTATAAGCCTGAATCAATTTCAAAATATCAGGCTGGTGAGATTGAAACAGTAATTTTAGGAACAATTATTCAATTGGAATCAGTAGTTATTGAGGGAAATAGAGATCTTGGAGCAGCTGCTGGTGCTGCTGTTGGAGCAGATTTGGGATCAGACAATGATAAAGCGCCTGTTGCTGCAGGTGTCATTGGAGCTCTTATTGGCTCAGCTGTTGGTGGAGAAGTTGGTTCTAGGGTTAATGAGAAAAGAGCGGTTGAACTAACCATTCAATTAGAAAATGAAAAAATTATATCAATAGTCCAAGAGGTATCAGATAAATACAGTTTTTTTGAAGGACAAAAAGTTAAAATAGTTAAATCAAACTACAGAAGCAGAGTTCAGCCGTTTAATAATTAATGGCGCTTGCCGAAATTTATAATAAAGCTCTAGACCTTTTATCAAGAAGAGAACATTCTCGAAAGGAGCTATATTTAAAGTTAACTAAACGCTTTGAATCAAAAGAGAATATTAATTTAACACTTGATAGATTAGAGGAAAACAATCTTCTAAGTGATTCTCGATTTGCAGAGGAGTATGTTCTAGCAAGAAGAAGGAAGGGTTTTGGCCCAATTAAAATTTCTATGGAACTTCAGAATAAGGGTGTCAATAAGTCACTGATTTTCAATGAAATTCAGAGGTTTGATGATTGGGTTGACTTAGCAAGAAAATCTTTCAAAAAAAAATTCCCTAATGGTCCAAGCAATGATTTAAAAGAGCTTCAAAAACAAAAAAACTTTTTAGCCAACAAAGGTTTCAGTTTTAATGAAATTGAATCAGTTTTAGAATAGTACATGGTATTATTTAATACTTATGTCATATCAAGTCCTCGCAAGAAAATACAGACCCACTTCCTTTGATGAAGTTATTGGTCAAGATCATGTTGTTAGAGTAATTAAGAACAGCATCGAGCAAGAGAGAGTTCATCAAGCTTTTCTTTTCAGCGGCACTAGAGGAGTTGGTAAAACAACAATTGCGAGGCTGCTTGCTAAGTGTTTAAATTGCATGTCATCTGATTCTCCAACATCAAAGCCATGTAATAAATGTGAGTCGTCTATTGCAATTCAAGAAGGAAAAAGTATTGATTTCTTAGAAATAGATGCAGCCTCAAGAACTGGAGTCGAGCATATGAGAGAACTGCTTTCATCTTTGCATACATCACCGAGTGTAGCAAGATTCAAGATCTTCTTAATAGATGAGGTTCATATGCTATCCAAAGGAAGTTTTAATGCTCTTTTAAAGACTCTTGAAGAGCCACCAAGCCATGTGATCTTTCTTATGGCTACTACAGATCCAGAAAAAGTTCCGAAAACAGTCATATCTAGATGTCTCCAATTAAATCTTAAAACTGTTTCTAAAAATGAGCTAAAAGACCATTTTGGAAAAATTTGCAAAAAAGAGGGAATCAATTCAGATGATGAGTCTCTATTTTTAGTCGCAAAGGCAGCTGAGGGTTCTGTTCGAGACGGATTAACTCTCCTTGATCAGGCAATTGCTCATGGAAATGGGAAACTTGACGCAACAGATGTTAAAAGTCTTTTAGGTACTATTGATGACAGTTTAATTTGTGAATTACTTGACTCTATAACAGATGGAAAAAAAGAAAATGCATTTAAAATTTTAACTGAAATTGAAAAACTTAATCCAGATTATGAAACGCTTCTTAAAGACCTAATTTCAAATATCCATGAAGTGTCTTTACATCAAGTTCTTGAAGATTCAAATAATGATTCCATTGCAAAAATTGCATCAAAGATAGATGCAGAATATTGCCAGCTTATTTATGAAATTGGACTTAATTCCTTTCAAAGAATTAATACTCATCCATCACCGAAAGAAGCTGTTGAAATGTGTTTACTGAGAATGTTAGCTTTCCAACCTGTTCAAAATATGAGTCGTGGTGAGGTTAAAACTCAAAAAAAAAAGATTAATAAAAACTTTGTAGAAGACTTAAGAAAACAAAAAAAAACAGTTAACAAGCCTGTTGCACAAGCCTATGAAATAAATTCTGCTTCTTGGACTAATATATTCAATAGTATGGAACTATCGGCATTTACCAAAAATTATTTTGGCAATCTTTCGTTTGCAAGATTCAATAATGAAACAATATTCCTGTGTGGATCAAAAGAGCAACTTGATGTTCCTGAAAAAGTTATGAGCGAGTTTGTTGATAAAGTTAAAGATAAATTTGATGGAATTGAAGTTGCTCTAGAGGAGGGTATTTCATCCTCATCACCTAATAAAATTAATGAAGAAAAAAAACTTAAAGATATTGAAAGTACTAAAAGTGAACTCTCAAATGATCCTGACATTAAAGACTTTTTGGACGAATTTGATGGTGAAATAGAGGCTATAACTAAAATAAAGAAATAAAAATGAGTTCAGATTTACTTGATAAATTAATCAGAGCTTTAACAGTTCTGCCGGGAGTTGGAAAGAAGTCTGCACAAAGAATGGCTTTATATCTTCTAGATAAGAACAAAAGTGGGGCCAAAGAGATTGCAAGCTCTTTAAGTAATGCGCTAGAAAATATTCAGAGATGTAATTCATGCAGAATGTTAACAACAGATGATTTATGTCACGTATGTAATGATGAAAAGAGAGAGTCAAAATGCATTTGTGTGGTTGAAAGCCCATCAGATTTTCTTGCAATCGAGTCAACGGGAGGATACGAAGGAAGATATTTTGTTTTAATGGGAAGACTTTCGCCGCTTGATAATTTAGGACCGGATGATCTTGGAATTCCCCAACTCCTCAAAAAAATTAATGAAGAAGACATCCAAGAAGTTATTCTTGCTTTAAGTTCAACAGTCGAAGGTGATGCCACTGCAATATTCATTAAGGAGCATGTAAAGAACATCAAGGTTTCAAGAATTTCTTATGGTATTCCGATAGGAGGAGAGTTAGAGTATGTAGATAGTAATACTTTGGCAAGATCAATAATTGGAAGGATTGAGATAAATGACGATTAAATCAGATAAGTGGATTAGAAAAATGGCTAATGAGCATGGCATGATTGAACCATTTGAAGAAGATCAAGTTAGATATTCTAAGAATAATTCAAGACTCATATCATATGGTCTTTCAAGTTATGGATATGATGTTAGGTGTGCAAATGAATTTAAAGTTTTCACTAATATCCACTCAGCCATAGTAGATCCAAAATCTTTTGATGAGAAAAGCTTTGTAGACATTAATTCAGATGTATGTGTGATACCTCCTAACTCTTTTGCATTGGCGAGAACTGTTGAGTATTTTAGGATTCCTAGAGATGTTTTAACGATTTGTCTAGGTAAATCAACTTATGCAAGATGTGGAATAATTGTAAATGTAACTCCTCTTGAACCAGAATGGGAAGGTCATGTGACTCTTGAGTTCTCAAATACTAGCAATTTACCAGCAAAAATTTATGCAGGCGAGGGCGTAGCTCAAATGATATTTCATCAGTCTGATGAGAAATGTGAGGTTAGTTATAAAGATAGAGATGGAAAATATCAGGGTCAAACTGGAGTTACATTACCCAAAACTTAAAATTTTTTCTGCTTCTATTGAAAGTTTTCTTCCTTTCCTATCATCTGATACTTTAATTAAAATAAAATCTAGGGTCTTTGCAACGTAATAAAGTGTTTTTCTATCATTGCTTGTTCTTTCGAGAATAATGCAAGGATATTTAATATCTTTAATTTCAAGAACTTCCTCACCTACAACTGAGTAAGAGCTCTTATAAGTTATGCCTTCGTCAAGCTTAACTAAATTTATATCAAAGCTCAAAAGACCTTTTTTAACATTTTCTCTAATTTGGAATGCGCTTGATAGGGGGTCAAGAGGGATAGGCTTTCCAAGAAAATCTATTACCCAATTAACATCCCCAGTAGAAACAATTTTTTGATTTTTGAAATCATATTTAATTTTTTGATTTAATTCGCCTCTAAGAGGAACTTTAATTTTTTGAGAATAATATTGAGGGAAAATCTTTGCATTAAGATATTTAAACTCTGCTTCTTGATTAAGCTCTGCATTAAGCATACTATTTTTGCCATTAAAGATAATATGATAAGCATCATTTTCTTTTTGAGAGAGCTCCTTAATTCCATCAAGCGAAATTACATTTTTTATTTTGAATCTGATCTTATACTCATAAACATTTTCATAAGCAATTAGAAAACCTCCAAGGCTTATAATCACAATTAATAAGAAGTATTTACTTAAATTTCTCATAGATAACTTTTTGGGTATTAATTGTTCCATCTGCAAACTTTGAAACTACCATTGGAAGCATAACATGTTCTATTGCATGAATTCTCGTTTTAAGGCTTTCTAAAGTATCACTTGAGTAAACAGAAATTTCCCCCTGAGCGATAATTTTACCTCCATCTAAGACTTCATTAACAAAATGAATTGTTACCCCATGACTTGAATCTTGATTCTCTATTACCGACTTATGAGTATCTAGACCTGGATATTTCGGTAATAATGAGGGATGTATATTAATGATCTTATTTTTAAATGCCTGAATCATTACGGGAGTAAGTATTCTCATAAATCCTGCTAGGACAATTAAATCAGGATCACAGTTATTTAATTCTTTCACAATCGCTTGATCAAACTCCTCTCGAGTCTGAAATCTCTTATTATCAATGGTCTTGCATTTGATAGAATGTTTTTTTGCTCTTTCAATTCCAAACGCATTAGGATTATTGCTTATAACTATATCAATTGATCCTTTGATAACATCATTTTTACAAGCATCAATTAGAGCCTCAAGATTTGAGCCATTTCCAGACACTAAAACAGCAATCTTGAACATTAAACGAATTTTATTTTTGAAGAGGCCTCATTTATGACTTTCCCAATCATATACCCCTTGAACTTATGCTTTGAAAGGACACCTAAAGTTTTATTTAAATCTTTAGGTTCAACGATTACAGTCATTCCGATTCCACAGTTAAATATTTTCAACATACTTCTTTTTTCGATGTTACCCAATTCTTGAAGCGTCTTAAAAAATGATGGAATTTTCCAATTATCTAAATATATTTCTGAAGATAATGTATTTGGTATCGATCTAGGAATATTTTCTGTTAGACCGCCACCAGTGATATTAGCAATTGATTTAACCTCAACTTTTTTTACTAAATCTAGAATTACACTTGTGTATAGATATGTAGGTTTTAATGCAAGCTCAATTATGTTACTTCTATCACTCTCATTCAATCTTGATTCCTGAATTAATTTATTAATCAATGAATAACCATTAGAATGAGCTCCGCTAGACTCAATTCCAACAATAATGTTATCTTTTTTAACTTTTGAAGGACTAATAATAAGTTTTTTTTCAACAATTCCGACCGAAAACCCAGCTAAATCAAAATTTTTACCAGTGTAGTGGTTAGGCATTTCAGCAGTTTCACCGCCAATAAGCGAACAATTTGATTTTTTGCATGCTTCTGCAATACCTCTAATAACCGTTGTCGTTTCAGATACATCAAGTTTTGATGATGCAAAATAATCAAGAAAAAAAAGTGGACGCGCTCCGGAAGTGACCATATCATTCACGCACATAGCAACTAGATCTTGACCAATTGATTCAAGAGATGAATTCTCTTGGGCTAAAGATACTTTAGTGCCAACTCCGTCCGTGCAAGCAACAAGAACAGGGTCCTTGAATCCTTTAGGGAGAGAGTAAAAGCCTGAAAAACTTCCGATTTCGTTTAAAACGTTTTTATCGAAAGTGCTTGCAACATCTTTTTTAATTTTATCGACTAAATCATTTCCAGCTCTTATATCAACACCGGCATTCTTGTATGGATCATTTTTCATTATTGCACTTGTACCTTAAAATAATTATATGAAGTTAGTCATTCTAAAAAGTATTTTCATATTTATTATCTTTTCTAATCATGTTTTTGCAAAGGATTTTGATGATCTTTTTAACATAACGATAGAAATCGAAGATGAAATCATTGATAGATCGATAGAACGTTCTTTTGATGTTCTCATATTTAGACTTATAGGGTATGAAGATTATGAAAAAGCAAAAATAATCAAAGGAAATTTTAGCTCAAAAGACTTTTTAAAAAGGTATACCATTATCAATAATAAAGGAAGAACGCTCCTTCAAGCTTCGTTTGATGAAGATATTGTGATAGACAAATTTGTTGAATATGGAATAAGTTTTATTGGAAGAAATAGACCAGTAATATTTTTAGATATACAAATTGATAATGGCTTTAGTAAGCCTTTTAAAATTGAATCAATACCATACGAAACAAAATTTGAATCATCATTGCAAAACATTTTTAATGATATTTCGTTGAAGCGCGGACTATTTTTTGAGTTCCCTCAAAATACTTTAAATATTGATAAAAGAGATTATTTTTTTGAAAATAATAATGAGTTTGATGATTATAAATTTGATTATTTTGATTCACTTCTCATTTCTAGATCAGGCATTAATGATTGGTCATTGAGTTATAAAGAACAAATATCTTTTTTTGAAAACAGTGATGACATAATTGATAAAATTCGAATCTTGTTTGAAAATTTATCTACAGACTATCTGAGCAACTTTATCTTAGATAATTCTGAGAGGATTGTAATGCTAAAAGTTGATAAAGTTTTCTCAGCTGACGATTTAGAAAATCTTTTAGATGCTCTTAATAAGATGATTTCTATCAAAGAGTATTCAATAAAATCATTTGAGCAAGACGAAATCTTTCTTTCATTAATAATTTTTGGTACAGAGAGTCAATTCGCCAAGTCTGTGCAAACACATAAAGATTTTTTGCTTGAAGACTTCTCAGAAGAATTAATTTATGCATCTCTAAATTCTATATGAGGCATTATTTAAGATTTATACCTAACCTTATTTCTTTAATAAGAATTTCTTTAGTTATTCCAATTGTTCTGAATCTTCTCGCTGGGAAATATATTCTTGCGTTAATTTTATTTGCCATTGCTTCAGCTTCAGATGCCATTGATGGTTTTTTAGCCAGATTTTTCAAATGGCAAACAAATTTAGGAAAAATCTTGGATCCAGTTGCTGACAAACTTCTAATGATTGGATCAATAACTGCACTTTGGTTAAATGAAATTGTTCCCCTTTCAGTTTTCATAATTTTAGTTCTTAGAGATCTTCTTATTCTTCTTGGTGCAGCATTTGAGATGTCAATTACAGAAAAAACTCCATCCCCGAATTTAATTGGTAAGATAACAACAACTTCTCAAATAATTTATATTTTAGGCTTAATATTTTTTGAAATCTTTAATGTGGTTATAAATGCTCAAATTTTCCACATTTTAATAGGCTCTATTACATTATTTAGTCTTATAAGTTATTTCAGATGGTGGTTTAATAATAATTTTATAAAACAGAATGTCTAATCCTCGCCAACTTGCTCTTCAAATTCAAATTAATGAGAGGGCATCTTTAAATAATTTCTTTGTTTCAAAAAATAATAATAAAACTATTCAAATTCTTAAAAATATTCTAGATAGCTTTGGTAAGGGAACTCAAATATTTATAGATGATCACGGAAGTAATGGAAAAAGTTACTTACTTCAGGCTATATGTAATGATTTTTCCAATTCTAATAATTCATCAATTTACATTCCTTTACAAGAAACTATCCACCATGATACATCCATACTAGAGGGGGTAAGTCAACTCAATTTAATTTGTATTGATGATGTAAATCTCATAAACAAATACAGGGAATGGGAGATAGCTCTATTTAATCTAATTAATGAATGTTATGAAAAAGAGTGCTTCCTTTTATTAACAGGTAACGTCAATCAACTTGAAGTAATTCCTGATCTTGTCTCCAGGATAAGAAAAATGGAAATATTAAGATTGGAGGCTATAAATGATGATGAACTATTTGATGCCACCCAAGCAATATCTAATAATCTTAATATTGAAATTTCTGATAAAAATTTGAATTATCTAATCAATAATTCTAAAAGAGATATCAAAACTATATTTAGGACCCTATCTCAGCTTGAGAAAGAGTCTCTAGAAAGAAAAAAATCTATTGGCCTAAATCTTATAAAAGAAGTTATTCAAAGTTCTTAAAGCCACAATCAAAGCAATAAGCAACTACGTATCTGTCTTCACCAGAAAGAAGCATCCTATTAAGGCCACTTATTTCATTTAATAAGTCCTTAATCTGAGAGGGAAGTTTATTCTGAATTAATAAATTTAAATCAAACTCAAACTCAACTTCAGTATTGTATGAAAAAACTTTGTACTCCTCTAGCTCAAGTTTTGTAACCATTGAATCAATAGCATCATCTAGTGAACCTAATTTATCGACTAAACCCAGTTCAAGTGCTGTGTCACCTCTCCATATTCTTCCACCAGCAAATTTAAGGACTTCTGAGTATTCCATATCTCTATTGTTAGCCACCTTAGTAACAAACTCTTTATAGAAGTTCTCAGTATTTTCTCTGAATTGTTTATTAAGCTCCTCATTCATTCCTCTACTTAAATCATAAATATCACCGGCTTTAGTCATGCTCACACCGTCATAGTTGATTCCAGCCCAATTTTCAAGTGGACTGACATCAGGAACAATGCTGTAAACTCCAATTGAGCCAGTTAGGGTAGTATCTTCAGCCCATATTTCTTCTGAAGTTGTTGTTACCCAAACACCTCCAGATGCAGCAATATCACCCATGGATGTATATACAGGTCTTCCGGTAGATTGAAATTCTTCTAGTGCATTTGTAATCATCGAAGATGCGTAAACATCTCCACCTGGACTGTTAACTCTTAAAATAATTCCTTTTACACTTTCATCATCCCTTGCTTTATTAATATTTTTAACAATTCCTCCAGAACCAGCAGTATTAAAATCTATACCACCTGTAACAATTGCTCCCTCAACGTGAATAACAGCAATCTTATTTTTATCCTGAGCTCTTTGTTGTTTTTTACT
>CENW01147151.1_pt1 | contig 10526 bp, 9 predicted proteins | sample 530241 | NCBI WGS metagenome assembly CENW01 (sample SAMEA2619818, study PRJEB7988) | marine metagenome | isolation source: saline water (ENVO:00002010), including | reverse complement strand
CAGAAGGGTTCCTTTTTTTTACCAAATAAACCTTTTTTTTCTGTTGGTACTTTAAATTGTTTTGATAGATTTTTTACTTCAATCATTTTTAGACTCTGGTATTTTAATAAATCCCGTTAAGAACATTAATGATAATATCACTAATGATGCTCCGACAATATCTCCAACAATAAAGCGCATTGTAATTAATGGGTCTGATAATTCATGGACGTATACATAATAAGCGCTATTAGACACTCCATTGACTAAAGCTGAAACTAATATGAATAGAGTCACATGTTTCCAATCTGTATTTCTTAAAACTCTTTTAGATTTTAAATCTACATCTAACAACTTGAATGCTCCCCATGAAATAAGAATTGAAGTACTGCTTATTAGTGCTGTTTCACTAGATGTATTTTCAAGATTACCAATATAATTCATTGCTATAAATTCAGATAAAAAAATTGCAGGTATTGCCCTACCCCCAAAAAATAATACCGGAAGAACTCGACCTGCATGAGGAAGATAAGCTAAACTGCCCAACCCATTATCTATATTGTTTTCAACTGGAACAACTAAAAGTATCCAGATGACCCATATTACAAAGTAGAAAAAACATGTATAAATAGATAATTCAAAAAATTTAGGCATTTTATGATTTAAATTTGAGGGACAACAAGAAACGATCTTTTATCTTTCTGAGAATTAACTATTTTTACTATTCGATGCTTTACAAGCTTTCGTATAGCTTTATAAACAGTAGATCTAGATTTACGTGAGACTTCAACAGCTTTAAGCATTGAGCAGTTACCAGACATTTCATATTCCCTTATTATCATAAGGAGAACATGTGCTTCAGTTGGATTAATATTTTTTAACCCAAGATCATTTTTCATATTAATTAGCATTTCTGCTAAATCTGCTAATTCTCTTGTTAATTTAGACATGTGTCGTAATTTTACACAAAAATTTAATCAAAGTTGAAGAGATACTGAAATTTCATATATATTTGTGAACTTTCATTTTCCCATGTACCTTCAATATCTTCTCTATTAATTGTTCCACCAAAATAAAATATTGTTGCTGAATCTGGTTGCCACTGAAAAAGAGCTTGTAAATAGGAATCTTCATTAAAATTATTATATTCATAAGTTAATTTTAAAAATGTGTTCTTGTTGAACTGATAGGTTCCTTTAATTGAGCCAATATATCCTGAGAAAAAGTCCTCTCCAGTCGTTTTGCTTACAAGTTCGCTCTGTCGTATATTAGCACCCAAAAATAATTGATCACTTACGTTATACCATCCATCTATAGATGTATTGCTTCTATCTCCAAGTTCTGGAATGGCAATATTTCTTGCTATGGCATCACCCCAATCATTTCTTATCTTTAAAAATAATTTTGGGGTGCTATAACTTAAATCAATTTCATACTCATAGGTATCATTAAATACATAACTATCAAATTGAAACTTATTCCATGTTTCTGCTCTTAGTTGTATTTCAAAGGGATTATCAAATTCTATTCTTGTTCCAAAATTTGTCATTTGACCAAGGACCTCATTTTGGTAATTTTTCATTATCACGCTTGCAGCATCAAATCTAACGAATTTAAATAGACCATCAGATCTATATTTATAATCACCACTTAAAGAATGCTTTTTCCAATTGTTTTCATTTGTAAATCCTAGGTCAGTCCTAAAATCTGGTGATTTAGTTGAAAATTCGTAATTCCACCCCCAATTTTTTGTGTTGCTTCTTAAAGTGAATCTTCCGCCATAACCTGAGAATGATTCACCATCTAAAGCATAAGTATGATTTTTTGCCCTGTTGGTTGTGGTAATCGCATCACTTATAGGCTCATCAGTTTCACTTCTAGCTAATTCAAAAGAAAGTGAATATTGATCATCGAGAAGATAATATCCACGAGTTGAATAAACTAATCCAGATCCACCACCTTCGTAAGATCTATTTGTTGTTAAGAAAGATAAGTACTGGCCTTTTTCTAAATTATAGTTATAGCTAAAAATATTAGCATGGCTCTTACCAAGTATTGCGGAATAAGATCTTTGAGATCCTGGAACTATGATGGGTGTATTTCTATCCTCTGCATCAAGAAAATAATAACTATGTCTATCTCCCCTATTAAAAAGTTTAATTGCGTATTCAGGATTATTTATGGATCTTGTATAAACAGTATTTAATCTCGATTGAAGAAAATCTCTACCCTCATTGAAAAAAATTCGTCTTTCTTCAAATCTTAGTGCTGTAGTTGAATTTACATCAATTTTACTTTCGTCAGCTTCAATCTGAGAAAAATCTGGATTAATTGTAAACTCTAGATTACTTCCTGCTAATTCATATATACCTCCTAAAGAGAACTCAGAATCTGGTGAATTTCTTTTCATTTCTCCAAATTCATTAATTTGAGCGTACGAATTAGCTGTAAAAGATGGAATCAGTCGTTTTTTTGTTTTCTTTTCAACACCAGAAAATTCATAGTAAATATCTGATTGGCAGATCCTACAACCAGCTCCTTCAATATCCATACTACTTAAATATCTTGTTTCATTATCGTTGTCATAAAGTTTTCGTAAAAAATAAATTTTCCATTTTTGTTTGTCTGATTCAGGAAAATCTAGTGATGTGAAGGGAATCCTAATTTCAGCTTCATATCCATAATCAGTAAAGTGTCCATTACCTTCGAATTCGACGTTATACGATGCATCTGGCCAAAATGGTGAGTATTTTCTGTCTCCAATACTTCCTTTAGGATTCACACTAAATGATACAGTGTATCTTCCATCTGCATATGTATCGATACCAACATCAACAAAATCATTAAGGTAATAGATGGAATCTCTACTTCTTATTCTTGCACGAATATTCTCTTTATTACCATAAGCTCTAAAGCCGACATATAGATATTTTTCATCATTAGTAATGAAAGCTTCTGTTTTGTATTTGGCAGGAGTGTTATAACCAGGTTCAACTTCATAAGATATTAAATGTTTATCTGCGTCTAACCATTCCTCCTCATTTACATGGCCATCAAAATCAATGGAACCAAATAAAAAGTTCGTAAATAAAATAAAATATATAACTCTTTTCATATAGCCCTAGATACTCGGGTACCTATTATAAACATATAGATATATTAATTTCGACTGGATTTTATGGAATTAATTGCTAAATTTACCAGTTTTTTTTCTTCTGAATCATCTAATGAATTTAAAAGCTCCTCTCCTTCTTTTAAGTAGCTTTCTGAGTTAGGCCATGGACCACTGTTGTTAAATCTTAATTTAACTAGATCTTTACAATGCTGAAGATGTTTTATGTCTATTTCCGATGGAAATTCTTGTGCACATATACGGATAGCAAAATCTCTATATCTTGAATCCTGAAATGTATTAGCAATAGAAAGCTTTTCATTTAATGTAGTTGCAATGTGAAAATTTTTCATTCTATCTTTGTCAATTTGATTTGGAAAACCTCCAGAATATAATTGTTGTTCGATATATTCTGATGGGTATATTGGTCGTTCTATATCATTAAAAATAGTGTTAACTTTAAATATAAAGTCTTTATTTTGCTTAATTTGATTTGCTCTTTTTTTGTAGGTATCAATATCATCGATTGCAATATTATCTCTAAGTAATGTTTCTGCTGAGATACTTGGAATAGATTTATTGATAGCAATTTTCTTAAAAGGCGATGTTTTTGAATTTGTGATAACCTCGGTCAATTCAGAGATTGACATACTAAGATAATCGTTAGGATCATTGATCAAATTGAAAATAGGAAGGTCATTAGAAAAAATTTCTGGGGTTGCAAGAGCAGTAAATGGAAAAGATTTTAGATTATTATGATAATAAGAACACAAAAAATGCACATCATCGTCTACAAAATGCTTAAAAAGCTCTATTTTTGATGTTGTTGAGATAAATTCATTATAAAAATTTGGAATTATTTCTTTTACTTTTCTCAATAAATTTTTTAAAAATCTGCAATCTTCTACTGCATCATGAGCATTTTCTGTATTCATATTGAGTAGCCTTGCAAACTCTTCTAATTTTAATGAAACTTTTGAGTTTATTTTAGGTATAGGAAATAAATGGCTATAAAAACATCCAATAACTTGCATTTTTATATAAAGATCCAGTCTTGAGTTATTGTTGGTATTAGTAATGTAAGGGTCAAATAAATTCCAGTAAAATTGTCTTCTCATTATTTGTTCATCAAAACGCATGCCGTTATAAGTAATAAATATCGAAGGATTTTCATTAGTCCAGTCATACCATCTATTAAAAATTTCCTTAATCATTTGATAATGAGAAATTTCTGAATTAAATATTTCCTTTTTTTTATTCAATAATAGTGCTTTCGGTGTTATCAATGTCCATGGTAAAGGGGCGCAAATTGTATCAAATGTTTCTATTTCATCGAATGAAGAGGATGATAGGATTGATCCTATTTGAATTACTTGGACAAAATCAAGCTCTTTTGCTGATGATGTTTCCGTATCATAAAAAATAAATTTATCCATTATTGTTCTAGGTATTTACAAAGCTCAAAAAAACCACCTATTAATAATTCTTTTTTAAAAATAACAGGTACAGTCCTCATATGAGGTGCCAGTACCTTCATTTCTTTGTAGAAATCTATATTTTCATCAATTTTTTTAATTTCGTATGGAATGTTTTTTGTTTCAAGTAATGCAACTGCCCTGTCACAATAAGAACAATTTTTTTTAGAATAAATAGTATATTTATTCAATAGTTGACGTCTCTTGGATTTCTGTATTTTCTGTCTTTGCTTCTTTTTCGTCCTCTGGTCTTTTAATGGAAGACCCCTCTCTGTAACAAATATAAAGAGGTTGTCCTGTGCGATCATAATCTACAGTAGCAAATGAACAATCTTCTTTTAATTCCGTAATCTTATTTTTGTGATCTTCACCAAAAGAATTATTTTCTACAGAAGAGCATGAACTTATAAGGAATATTAAAATGATTAGAGTTAAAATATTTATTTTAGACATGAGTAAGATTTTAACAATTGACCAAGGGACTACAAGTTCAAGATCAATTGTTTTTGATTCAAATGCCAACATTGTCGAAGTGTCTCAAAAAGAATATCCATTAATATATCCACAAGATGGCTGGGTTGAGATAGATCCAGAGATTTTAATTAAATCAGTGACTGATACTATAAGCAAGGTTAGTCTTGATGATGTTGCCTCAGCTGCAATTACCAATCAAAGAGAAACAACAATAGTTTGGGATAGAAATACTGGAAAACCTATTTATAACGCTATTGTATGGCAAGATAGAAGAACTAAAGATTTTTGCTCTTCTATTGAGGACCTGAAGATACTAAACGAAGTATCCAAAAGAACAGGATTATTGTTAGATCCTTACTTCTCTGCAACAAAAATTAAATGGATTTTAGACAACATTGATGGTGCTAAGAAAAAAGCTAATGAAGGAAGACTATGCTTTGGAACTATTGATACGTATCTAATGTATGTTTTATCAAATAAAAAAATTTATAAAACGGATATAACAAATGCTTCAAGAACTATGTTATTCAATATAAACACATTGTCCTGGGATAATTATCTCCTAGATCTTTTTGATATACCTGAATCAATTCTTCCTGAAGTATCTAATTCGGATGAATCATTTGGGACTTTATCTGATTTCAATAATATTAATGTGAATGCTGTTCTCGGAGATCAACAAGCTGCTTTATTTGGACAAGGTTGTCTAAATGAAGGGACCTTAAAAAGTACTTATGGAACAGGATGTTTTTTAATGGCGAATATTGGATCTAAACCTTCACTATCAGATAATGGCCTACTTACAACCATTGGTTATAGTCTAAATAATAAAATTCATTATGCTATTGAAGGAAGCATATATTCTGCTGGAACAGTAATTCAATGGTTAAGAGATAATCTTGAATTTTTTGCTGATAGCGCAGAATCTGAAAAATTTTTAAGCTCTGATGCAAATTCTAATGGAGTACATTTTATTCCAGCATTTAATGGTTTAGGAGCGCCATATTGGAATTCTGATATAAGAGCTAGTTATCACGGTATAACAAGAGATACAACAAAAAAAGATTTAATAAATGCTGCATTTAATTCCATTTCATTTCAAACAAAAGATATTGTTGATTGTCTTAAAAATATCAATATAGATATTACGTCTCTGAGTGTTGATGGAGGTATGGCTGCTAACAAAACTTTCATGTCTCACATAGCAAGCATATTGAATATACCTATACATGTCGCTAAAAGTACTGAATCAACGGCTAAAGGTGTGGCCTGTCTAGCAGGAATATCAACCGGATTAATTGATATTGATTTATTAAAGAACCAAGAAAAAGTAGTCTTAAATCCAGATAATTCTTTAAATATGTCTATGAATGAAAATTATAAAGAATGGAAAAGTTTAATTAAAAAAAATATATCACCATAACCATTTTTTGGTCTTGGTTGAATAATTTTTCCAGTCATCTCCAAAAGTTTCTGCTAGTTTCTTTTCCTCATGTGGAATCCAAGTACTTTGAATAATTGTGATGAATAAAATTGGAATTAACAAAGCAGAGAGTGACTGTAATAGAAATGCTAATGACAGCAATACTCCTGCCATGCCCAAGTAGATTGGATTTCTTGATATAGAAAAAGCTCCAGTAGTCACAAGTCTTTCTGGATCTCCATCAGGTATATAAGTAGTTTGATTATTATGTAATTCCTTAAATGCTATGGTGATGATGCCTAATGAGAGTATCATCAAAATTAGTCCTAGAAACAAACTTAAATTTAATTCAAGTGGCACAATAAAATAAAGTAGAACTTGGACAATAATACAAGCTATTGCAATTAAGGGTGGATAATTCAGCTTCATGCTTTCTTAAGTCTAACTATTTTTTGTATAAAAAAAAGCCCCATATTTCTAAGGGGCTAAGTGAAACTGTCTTCCTATTCTATGAAAGGTAAAAATATGAATTGAAAGTCTATTTCACAACCAAAATGGTATAGGCAAGCATCACAGGCATTGAAAAATCACCATATGTTGCAAGGGTGGAATATGATAATCCAAGCTCACTTTTAGCTGCTTGCCCCCCATTTAATTTCTTACAAGTGTCTATCACAATTAATTAGAATCTCTTGCTCAATGACACTCTAGCATTCAGTGGTTCACCAACAGAAGCCTGATGGGTACTATGCGAATGCGGGAAATAAAGTTCATCAGAAAGATTCTCGACATTTAATCTAAGAACCATGTCATCTGATACATTCCAGTAAGCAGCAAAATCAATTCTAGTGTACTCTGGTAATACAAGGGTACTATTATCTTTAATATGTGATTCACCTTGCTGAGTTACACCAAATGCCCAACCAAAATTCTCATCTACTTGATATCTAGCAAATAGAGAAAATGTATGATCTGGAACTTCTCTTGCAACTCCGCCAGAACTAGTTGTTCCATCTAATGAACTATAACCAACTGCAAGTTGAAGCTTATCACTTACTTGTCCTCTTAGTTCAAGTTCTATACCATCAACCTGTAATCCTCTAATTTCTGAGTTTTCACCAGTATCATTATCATATGTAGCTCTTGTTTGCTCACTATCAAATAAAGCTGCTGTAAAACTTAAGGTATCTGTGACAGCAACTTTTAAACCAATTTCAGTATTCTCAAATACATCAGGATCTAATCTAGCTGAAGTAGCGCTAAGTGATTTAAACTGCTCACCAGATCTTGGTAAGAAACTTTCACTGTAACTAACATATAAAGAGACATTATCTTGTGGCTTATAAATAAGACCAGCTCTTGGAGAAAATCTGTCATCAGTTCTTGATTCAGATGTTCCATTTTTAATGTCATCAACAGTTATATCAAAACTATCTAGACGTCCACCTATCATAACTTTTATATTCTCTGTTAGATCTATCTGATCTTGAACGAATAATGAAGTTACTGAGATATCAGATTCTGTTTGACTCTTTAAGGAATTAGTAAAGTTAACTGCTGTTTCGACTCCAGATGAGTTAACAGTAAAATCCATTGGTCTGGATATATTGAATACTTCGTTATCATCATCTGTAGTTGACCAATTAGTGTCATAACGAAGGTTTTTGTTTTCAGTAGAAATTAATTCAGCACCAAAAAGCAAAGTGTGCGTTACTGATCCCATTTTTAATTCATTAACTATATTTCCAGAAATTATAAAATTATCACGTTCTGTAGGATCATAATATCCGTCCATAGTAACGAGAGTTCCATCATAACCAGACGCATATAAGTTTTGATACATCTTCTCAAAACTGCTTGAATGAACTAATAAATTTCCTTTCCTTGTCTCAGAGAACTTATGACTTACATTTGCTCTCATGATATTTGCTTCAAGCGTAGTTACATTAATATCTGGATCTCCAAAAACAATGTTGCTTAATGACTCATCAGGCATATTATTAATTGTAGGAATACCTCTATCAATGAATCTCTCATGATCGGCATATTCATACGATAACTCAACTGTAGTATTTTCGTTAAGAGCAACTGTTACAGTTGGATTCATACCAAAACGATCTCCTTCATAAAAATCTCTATGATTTTCTAGAGAATCACTGTGAATATTGAAACGAAATGCTACATTATCAGCAGTTTGTACATTATAGTCTGCAGCAAAATCTAGTGCTCCAAAAGAGTCAGTACCTAAGTCATATCCACCGAAGTCTTCACCTAGAACAGCTTTTTTAGTAACTCTATTTATTATTCCACCTGTTCCACCACGTCCAAATAAAAGAGCGTTTGGACCACGAAGAATCTCTACCTGCTCAACGTTGTATAAAGAACGATAATATTGCACATCATCTCTTACACCATCAATAAAAAAATCTGCTGTTGATCTTACACCTCTAAAGACAACTGCATCTCTATGACCTTCACCTTGAGAAGTATTTACTCCAGGTGTATAACGAATAATATCGCCAATTTCTCTAAATCCCTGAGAGCGAATATCATCATCAGTAACAATTGTTACTGTTTGAGGTACATCTAATACAGGTACCGGGGTTTTAAGAGCATTAACTTGATCAGAATATAAGACATTACCTTTTACAACAACTTCCTCTACTTGGTCATCTACGCTTTCATTAGTTTGTGCATACAATACTGCTGAAATTAAAAATAATAATTTTATTAAACTTTTCATACGAACCTTATTTTATATTTAATGATAATGATAATCTAAATGAGAATCATTCTCATTCATAGAGTATATGTACAAAAAAATTATATGCAAGAGATTAATGTAAAAAAATTTAACTAATATAGAATATGATCATGCAGTCATATTTAAATCTCGATAAAAAAAACTTTTTGGGCTATTTGCCGGATACTGAACCTTTAAAAATTCTTGATTCTAGTAATAGTGATGTTTTAAAACTACAAGAACTTTCATTAGCAATACCTAAACTACTTTTGACTAATAAAATTAGAAAGCAAATTGATAGGCTGCCCTCTTCATTTTTTTCTCATGATTTAAATACATATTCGGAGAAAGAATTACGATGTCTAAATGTGCAATTTTCCTTTTTATCTCATGCGTATGTATGGGGGGATTTGAATCCTTCTAAAATATTGCCAGCATGTTTAGCAAAACCCTGGGTAAATATTTCAAATTTATTAGGCAGACCAGCTGTACTTAGTTATGCGAGTTACTGTCTAGATAATTGGCATAAAATTGAAAGTGACCAACCAGTGTCACTTGATAATGTTGCGCTTAATTATAATTTTCTAGGTGGGATTGATGAAGATTGGTTTGTTACTATTCATGTATGTATTGAGAATGAGGCTAAATTAGCGATTACCTCTGCATTAGATATTGCAGTAGCTTATGAAGAAAAGAGAATTAGTAATGATTTTATTCTAGACAAGCTTACTAATATCAAAGAGTCAATGTTAAATGTGAACCATATTTTTAGAAAAATGCCTGAAAAATGTGACCCCTATATTTATTACCATAGAGTAAGGCCATATATCTTCGGATGGAAAAATAACCCTGATTTGCCTGACGGGCTAATTTATGAGGGCTGTTTTGATAACAAGCCTCAACTTTTTAGAGGCGAAACTGGTGCACAAAGTTCAATTGTGCCTACTCTTGATGCTTTATTTAATGTTGTTCATGAAAGGGATGAACTGCGCGAATATCTTGATGAAATGCGCAATTATATGCCGCCAGCTCATAGAGGTCTTATAGAGTATGTTGAAAATCATAGCGAAATGAAAACATTCATTAATGAGAATAATAATTTAAGAAGTCTATATGATGAATGTTTGGAAGAAATTTCAGTTTTTAGATCTCAACACCTTCAATATGCAGCTGATTATATTCATAGCCAAAATACAAAAAATACATTATTTGGTTCTGGTGGATCTAAGGTTAGAGGAACTGGTGGAACACCTTTCATGAAATATCTCAAGAAACACAGAGATGAAACCGATAGAACCAAAATAAATAAAGAATAAATCT
>CENW01292386.1_pt1 | contig 10534 bp, 11 predicted proteins | sample 530241 | NCBI WGS metagenome assembly CENW01 (sample SAMEA2619818, study PRJEB7988) | marine metagenome | isolation source: saline water (ENVO:00002010), including | reverse complement strand
TACGCAAATTGGCACAATCTCTGATGCTGTAAATGATATCTCTATTAGATTAAATAATGAAATTCAACAAGCAGTAGAACAAAGAAAAGAATTTGGTAATGTTTTGGATAATGTAAATCAAGGAGTAATCATTTTTAACAAAAACTTTAAAGTACGTTTCTCAAATGATATTGCTTTAGAAATTTTTGGAAAACATCAGTTCTTCCTTAATGAAAAAATTAAATCAAAGAAATTAATTAAAATTAATAAGCTATTAAAATCAACAAAAGATAACCTTTCTGCTGAAAGTGAATTTTCTTTAAAAATTGATGGAGAAGATAAAAATTTTCTTCTTTCAGCAACAAAAATGGAAACTACGAATGAATATATTCTAGTTATTAATGACATTTCGTCGCTACGAAAACTTGAAGAACTTAGAAAGCAATTTGTTACAGATATATCACATGAAATTAAAACTCCAATTTCTGTCATAAGGGCAAATTCTGAGACTTTATTTGATACTAATGCAATTAATAATCCTGATATCGCTAATAAATTCCTTACATCGATATTAAATAATTCTGAAAAATTAAGTGAAATGTTAGATGATTTACTTGAACTTGAAAAAATTGAATTTGGTGGACTAGTTCTCAATAAGACTAAATTCAATGTTAAGAATCAAATTGAGCTAATTCTTGAATCTCAACATATGCTAGCAGAAAAGAATAATATCAAGATCACTAATTACATTGATAAAAATATTAAATTACGAGCTGATAAAGATTCTTTTACTACAATATTTTCAAATTTAATTAATAACGCAATTAAATACTCACGATTAAGTAATGGAATTATTGACCTTAAAGCTATTGATACAGAGGATGCATTAATAATTTCAGTATCTGACAATGGTCTTGGTATTGAAAAACAGTATCTAGATAAAGTATTTAACAGATTTTATAGAACACCTAAAGCTCGAGCTAATACAAAAGGTACTGGACTTGGCCTTTCTTTGGTTAAACAATTATGTACTAGGATGAATGCCGTAGCAGAAGTGGAATCTAAAATTGGTAAAGGAACTACAATTTTTGTTACATTTACTCGTTAATAGTAAAATTATCTTATGAATAAAAGCGACCTCATTAGATTAATAATATTTTCATTCTTCTTAATATTAATCATGTTTTTCTACTACAACATTGGCTTTCTTACATTTACCAATGCAAATATTAATGAAGATTTACCTAAACCAATAACTGAAAATGACTCACAAGATATTACAATCACTGGATCTATTGAGAATGCTACAAATTTAGATCTAGGCTTTGAGCTTGTTGGTATCAGAGGGAATGATCCAGATAGCACTATTATTCTCTTAGAAAAGGATAATTATCGACTTATCGAACAAGGCTCCAGGGTAACATCAAATATCATTTTTTCTCATACAGATGGTTCAAGAGCATATTTTTTTGATGGTAAAAACTATACTTTTCTTGATATCATAGGACCAGACAAATCTTTTGATCTAAACAAGATAGATACGTAATAGGAATAAAATGTTTTTAAAGAGATTACTAATCATAATATCATTGACTCTTTGCCTTAATGCGCAAGATCAAAATATCTTTTATAAAGATGCCGATATTAAAACATTTGCTCAAGATATTGCTTTACTCACTGATAAAACCATAATTTTGGATCCTAGAGTTAAAGGATTAATTACAATATATTCTGATGCTCCATTGGATAAAGAATCCATTTGGGAGGTTTTCTTATCTACAATGGAAGTTCAGGGCTATAACGTCCTAAAAGATGGTGATATCTATAGAGTTATACCATCACAAGAAGGAGTAAAAAACTTCTCTGAAGATGGAAATTTTGAAGGGTCTATAGGGTCTGAAGTTATAAAATTAAGATTTTCTAGTGCTAAGGACATTGTTAATGCAGTTAAACCTATTGTAGGTGTTAGATCTTACATAGTAGCGCTAAACAATGATAGAGAAGTTTTGATTGCTGATGATGCAGACAACATAATAAGAATAAAAGAAATTATTCGAAATCTTGATTCAGAGCTTGATACAAGTATATCTGAATTCCAGTTAAAAAATCTTTCAGCAATCGAGGCATTACGTTTAATTAATGCATTAAAGGAAGATCCTAATACGAGATTTGATAAGTTAGCAGTAGCCACATTTCAAGGATCAAATAAACTTATATTTAGTGGTCCATTAGAGATTGTTATTAGAGCTAAAAGAGTATTATCACAATTAGATCTAGATAATGATCAAAATGAAAATACTAAAGTTATTTATCTAAATTACTCTAAAGCTGAAGATATTCTTAAAATTTTGACCGATGTTTCTGGTTCGTTTAATCAAGAACAGAATATTGATTACAAAACAGTTATTACATCTCACGAAGAGACTAATTCAATAATTATCCGTTCTAACCCACAAACAATAAAAACTTTAAGTTCCATAGTTGAACAATTAGACATAAGAAGACCGCAGGTATATGTCGAAGCGATTATTGTTGAGATATCAGATGAAACAGCTCAATCATTAGGTGTTGATATGCTTTATTCAGGAGATTCAACAAATAATGTGCCTATTGCATTAACAAGATTTCCATCATCTAATAGCCCTGATTTATTATCAATTGCTGCCTCAGCTGATGATGGATCAAATCTAGGCTCTTCTACTAGCGCAGCCACATCTATCGCTAGTACAACAGGTTTTGTAGCTGGTGTAGGCAATTTAGTTGATGGGGAAGATAATTTTGCAATTCTTTTGTCAATTCTTAAAGAAGATCAGAATTCAAATATACTTTCTACTCCTTCTGCTGTAGTTTTAGACAATGAAGAAGCATCATTATTAGTTGGACAAGAGATCCCTATCACTACAGGTGAATCATTAGGGGCTAATAATTTAACACCCTTCAGAACTACTGCAAGAGAGGAAGTAGGGGTAAAACTTGAAATTAAGCCTCAAATTAATGAATCTGATTCTGTAGCATTATTAATAAGGCAAGAAGTTTCAAGTATAGCCGGTGCTCAACTTCCAAATTCAAATGACCTTATTACCAATAAAAGAGAAATAGAAACTACTGTTTTAGCTGAAAATGGTCAAATACTGGTTCTTGGAGGCTTAATAAGTGAAGATGTTCAAGAATCTGTTAATAAAGTTCCCTTACTTGGCGACTTGCCATTAATTGGGGGTTTATTTAGGTCTACATCAACCTCAGTACAACGAAGAAATTTAATGATTTTTTTACGTCCTACCATTCTTAGAGATTCAGTAACTACTATTGATTTATCGCAAGAAAAGTACAATTTAATAAGAGCAAAACAGATTCTTGAAGAAGAAACTGATTAAATATGGATCTTCCTCTTTCTTATAGTTTTTGTAAGCTAAATAAAGTAGCTATTACAAATGATAATAATCATTCCATTCTTCATGTATGTGGAGAATTAAAACTTGATACCTTATCTTCTATTCAAAGCTTATTTTCAGATACAGTTGAAAAGAAGGTTTACTCTGTAGATGATTTTGAAAATTTATTAACTGAACTTTATACAAATAAAACAGAAAACTTAGATTTTTCTGAAATCGATGACCTTAATCTTGAAGATATTGCTAGTTCAATTTCTCCATCTGACGATCTCTTAGATGATAAAAATAAGGGTCCAATTATTAAGTTAATAAATGCAACTATTACTAAAGCTATAAAATCCAGAGCGTCAGATATACATCTTGAACCATTTGAAAATAAATTAAATATAAGATTTAGAGTTGATGGTGTTCTAAGAGAGGTTCTTCAATACCAAAAAAATATTACTCAAATGATTATTTCAAGAATAAAGATAATGTCTAAATTAGATATTTCAGAAAGAAGATTGCCTCAGGATGGGAGAATATCTATTTCAATTGGAAAACGTGATATAGATTTACGTGTATCAACATTACCTTCATCATTTGGTGAACGCGTTGTTTTAAGGATCTTAGAAAAAGATAAAACTCATATTAATCTCAATGAATTAGGTTTTTCTGAAGATATTTTAATGAGCTTTAGAAAAAGTTTAATGAAATCTGAAGGCATTATTCTCGTTACAGGACCTACTGGATCAGGAAAGACAACTTCTTTGTATGCAGGATTAAAAGAAATTTCAGATAGATCGCAGAATATATTAACTATTGAAGATCCAGTTGAATATGCTTTAGATGGAATAGGCCAAACACAAGTTAATAATAAGACTGGATTAACATTCGCAAAGGGACTTAGAGCTATTTTAAGACAAGATCCTGATATTGTTATGGTAGGTGAAATAAGAGATAAAGAAACTGCTGAAATAGCAATTCAAGCCAGTTTAACTGGCCATTTAGTTCTATCGACTGTCCATACTAACAGTGCTGTAAATGCAATCACTAGACTCAGAGATATGGGTATTGAGCCATATCTATTATCTTCAAGTATTGTTTATGTTCTATCACAGAGACTAATACGTAAGCTATGTAATAAATGCAAGATTGAAGACAAAGACTCTCAAAAATTAAAAATTCTTAATAAATATAAAATTAAAACTCCGCTATATAAGCCTCTCGGATGTCAAGATTGTGAAGGAACGGGTTTCAAAGGGCGAATTAGTGTTGGTGAATATATTCAAATTGATGAGAAAATAAGCCAATTTATTTATAAGTCTGCGTCTGAAAATGAAATTGCAGAATATGTATATAAAAATAATAAGAAACTTTTTGAAAATGCATTACCTTTGTTAATTGATGCGAAGACATCATTATCAGAAATATTAAGAATCACAGAAGATTAATGGCTACTTTTAAATATTCTGCATTTGACGATAAGGAAAAGAAAATTTCTGGATATGTAAATGCTGCTGATCAAGTTGAAGCACTATCAGTACTTCAGAGTAGGGGTCTTAATCCATTATCAATCAGAAAATCTGAACAAAAAAAATCAAATATAAAAATATCAACAAAAGATCTATCTATATTCACAAAGCAAATGTCAGCATTATTGGCAGCAGGAACACCTATAGAAGTTTGTTTAGATCTATTAATTAATCAATCTAATAATAAATTCTCACAAGTCTTACTTACAATTCTAGAAGATATTACCGAAGGGAAAAGCTTAAGCGCTGCAATGAAAAAGTATCCTAGAATTTTCGATGATATTTACATCTCGACAATACATGCTGGAGAATCCTCAGCTGCATTGCCCGAAGTATTTTCTGATCTTGCTGATTATCTTGATAAAGAAACAAAAGTTAGAGCACAAGTTACTGGTTCTTTAGCTTATCCAACAATATTATTTACTGTATCAATCTTAGTTATATATGCTCTTCTTAGTTATGTTTTACCACAAGTTGTTGAGCAATTTATTTCTTCCAATGTTTCATTGCCAGTATTAACACAAATTCTTTTGCAGTTTTCTTCAATTTTTCCTTATATTATTTTTTTAATCTTTAGTTCGATTGGAATACTATTCTTTATCCTTAAAACAAACTTTATATCTCACAATACAAAAATAAAATTTTCAAAATATTTCTTAAAAATACCTATTTTTGGACAAATTATTCTTTTTGATCAAACTGCTAGATTTTGTTCATCAATGCGTTTAATGACTAAAGCTGGATTGAATACTGTTGATAGTCTGCGAATATCAAAAGACACTTTTAAAAATAGATTTTTAAGAAGTGAGGTTGAAATAATCGTAAATAAAGTTGTTTCAGGCACTTCAATTAGCCAAGCTTTTTCAAAATCTAAAGCATTTCCATCTGTATTTATACAATTATTAAGTTCTGGTGATGCAGGCAGCCAGATAAGCGAGATGTTTGATAAAATTAAAAACTTTCTTGATCAAGAAGTAGAATCTAGAAGAAATATCTTACTAACACTACTTCAACCCATTATTATTATTACTATGGGTATTTTTGTAATGCTTATTGTTTTAGCAATTATGTTGCCTTTATTGCAAATGAATAATTTAATATTAGATATATGAGAAATTTACTTAGAAAAGGTTTTACGCTTTTAGAGCTACTAGTTGTAATCGTAATTTTAGGCTTACTTGCTGGTTTAGTAGGCACACAGATTTTTAGTGTTGTTGATGATGCTTATAAAACAAAAGCAACAAGTGATATAAGAACTTTTGAATCTGCACTGGTGATGTTTAAACTAAATCAAGGTGTATTTCCAACACAAGAGCAAGGATTACAAAGCCTTATTGAGAATCCAGGTGATTTGAATAAACCTATGAGTTATCCAACTAGAGGCTTTATTGATGGAAATAAGGACATGCTTTTGGATCCATGGGGTAATGAATATTTATATGTTTATCCTGGCAGTAATGGAAATGATTATGACATTATCTCTTTAGGCGCAGACGGACAGCCAGGTGGTGAAGGAGAGAATGCGGACATTAATAGCTCATCTCTCTAAAGGTTATACTCTCTTAGAAATTGTTATTGTCTTAACAATTTTATCCCTTGCTTCAACAGGATTTTATTTATTATTAAGAGAACCGAACTTTGATGAATCTATCAAAGATAAAGTTTTATTTTATCAAGATCTAAGCATATACACTGGACACTTATATGCATTTTCACATGATTCAGTCAATATTTACAAAAATGGTAATTGGACAATTGTAGAGAATTTTAATAGTTCTTATGTAGAGAGCTATCTAGATACAAATAATAAAAGACAGGTAGTGGATAATGATTCCTTTTATTTAATTATCTCTCCTGGTTACGAAATCTCATCAAATGAGCTATATCTAAGTAATGGTGAAAAAATTGAATTTAATTAGTTTTACAAGAGGATTTAGTTTAATTGAAGTAGTAATTGCTTTATTAATAATATCTATTACTTTTTTAGGTTTTAGTCAGCTTCTTGAACAAAATCTTCGATCACAAGAAATAAAGAAGGATTACCTTGACCAACATTATTTAAAGACAAGTGTTTTAACAATTTATGTAGCAAATCCAAAAATTGATAATTTGCAAATTGAAGATTTGCTTAGCTTGGATAAAATTTCTGAAAGACAATTGAGTCGATATAATTCATTAATTGAAGTTGAAATTGAATTTTCTGCTAATTCAAATACACATACAATCAAGATCTTAAAATGATATCTAAAAAGGGTTTTACACTCATAGAGATTTTAGTTGCCTTGTTGGTTGCCTCTCTTATTTCAATAATGTCATTTCAATTTCTTTCTAATAGTGTCTTTTTGAAAGATAGAGTTGATGAAAGTATGAATAATGATTCCAATCATATGAATGCTATTAATATAATTCGTTTAGATTTGCTACAAGCTGTTCCTTTTATTATGAAAGATACTAATGGTCGAGATTTAAATATTTCATTTATTGGAAATTTAGATGATAGCCTTATGACCTTTGTTTCTTTAAATGCTGCTGATCATAACCAGACAGTTTCAAAACTACGAAGAATAAGTTACGTATATGAAGATAACGAGCTTATAAGATTAGCCACTCTATCAAATAATGATCAAGTTGAGCTTTCAAGAAAAACATTAGTTAGTGGGATTGAAAATCTTGAATTACGTTTTGGTCAAGAATTAGATGATAGCGAAATTGAATGGCCAAATATTAAATATAATGAAGATTTACTTTTTCCTAGATATATTTTTCTATCATATTCAATTGATAACATTGATTATAAGCAGGTCTTTAGCACATTTAGATGAAAAAGGGCTTCGTTTTAATATCAACACTAGCATTAATTGTTATTCTTAGCTTGCTAGTTTTAGTTATAAGTAGAGCTATATTTTCTGATACATTAAAGTCTCATGTTTTTACTAATTCAATAGAAAAAAGAATTGAGCTAATCAATACAGAAAGACTTCTAATAGATACTTTAATAACTAACTCTGACCGGTTAAGGAATATGGTTATTGCTAATGAGGAAATAAATTTTCTTGTTGACCAAAAGATTCCTAATCTTTCTGTAGAGATTTTAGACCTATCCACATGCTTTAATCTCAATACATTGGTAAAACCTTTTCGCAATATATACGTAAAAAATGATATCAATGGAGAAGTCTTTAAAAATTTTTTAAAACTATCTGAAATTGACAGAAATAAGCATAGAGAATTTCTTGATCTTTTGTATGATGCTTTAGATAGTGATAGTCTTCCTGAACCCTTTGGCGCTGAAGATTTATTCTATGTTAATAGTGAAAACCTATCACTTAATCCTGATGGCCTATATGTTCATAAAAGCCAAGTTAAAAATATCTCATTTCTATCAAATTCAGAATTAATGAATATTTATTCGAATATATGTGCATTGCCTAACACAGATCTTTCTTTCAACATAAATGGACTAAATCAAGACAATTATTTAGTTCTATTATCAATGTATCCAGATCTATCATTGGACGATATTCAAAAAATTATTATCAATAGACCAAACCAGGGCTATAAAAACTTTGATAATCTTATTGATCTGACCGGATTAAGTATCGATAGAATTAATAATTCTTTTCTAATTTTTAAACCTGAATTCATTCAAATTGCTTATACTTTTGATCTAGAAGGGTATATTTTTAATTTTTTCAGTGTAATAGATTTGAAATCACGAAATAACAATATTATTTGGAGAAGCATATCGTTATGAGTATCTTTATTTTCAAAGACACCTCTTTGAATGAGGGTTTTATAATTAATCCTGATACTAATAAAGAACTTATATTTTCAGATCTTGTAGATACAAAGAATATGTTATTTGTTGTACCAAATGAAATCTTAAGTTACACAAAACATAATTTAAAACTTAAAAATAAAAAAAATTTACATGCTTCGATTATTAATTCATTAAATAATTCTCATTTTGAGGAGCAACAACATTTATCTGTTTTGGAATCAAAACTAACAGACAACGATTTTTACACGATTACAAAAAATAACTTAAACAAATTAAAAAATATATTCAAGAAATCGGATCAAAAGATAAAAATTACCTCTGATCTTTTATTCTTTAAAGAGTTATTTAATGAAAATATTATTTTTAATGAATTTATCTATTATCAAGATGAAGATTCATTAGCAAAGTTAAATCAAAATGCTTTTAATTTGCTTGATACGACCAGCAATCTAAAAACATTGACACTTAAAGACATCAGCCCTAATACTGACCAATTATTTACTTATCATGAGCTTGATACATTTGATCCCAAAAATTTGTTTGCTTTTAGCGCGAATAAGAAACTTTTCTATGGATTAATCTCGGTCGTACTATTATTAAATTTTATCGGGTTATTAAATATTTACTCTAATTGGAATCAAATTACTAAAATGGATAACTCCTTAATTAACATCTATAAATCGCTATATCCAAAGGATGAGATTGTTGATATTAATAAGCAAATAAATACCAAGCTATTGTCTTTAATCAATGAATCAGATACTGAAGATAAGAAAATAATCTCTCTAATTGATGAGCTTTCTAATAATCCTAATGTAGTTGAAATCAATTATGACCTTAGTTCTAAGGATATATTGACCATTAAGTGTGTTTTCTTAAATAAGGATGAGGAAACAAATTACATTAATCAGGGACTTAGCAAAAAATACAATTTAACCATTACGAATAGATCAACAAATGGCAGTTATTTGCTTACAGAATTTTCCTATGAATTATAAATTTACTAACAGAGAACGATTTTTGCTCAAAATTCTTGGAGCAGTAATTTTCTTTATCAGTATTTATTTTATTGAAATGAAGTTAATTAATAATTTAGATAAGTCGAGAGATGCTTTAAATCAAAATACACAAATATATAACAATTCAAAGCAAGAACTATCTCAGATTAAGTTCTACGAGAACAATAAAGAAAATCTATCAACCTTAATTGCATTTGAAGAATTTTTAAAATTTAAAAAGTATAAATTTGATAATAAAGATAATGTATTAACGGTTACAATGTTATCACAATCAAATTTAACTGAATTGTTGAATTTTATTAATGGTAAGATGCTTAATATTAGTTCAGTCAACATAAGGTTAATTGATGATAATAATTTTACACTGAGAATAAATTTTGATAATTAGAGTTGTTTTTTCCCTTGCACTTATTTTCGTAATATTGGTTTTTTCTTTGTTTATGATTCCTCTTGATTCGATTCTGAAGAGAGCAAATCTTGAATCAGTTACTTATACACTTGCAGAGGGAAGTCTATTCGAGGGCCAAATAAATGGAGTTACCTATGATGATCAATTTGAGCTAGGTAATTATGAAATTAATGGTTCACCCACATTAAGTGGTGCAAAAATAGCTTTTACTAATGCTGATGCATCTGTATCAGGGGTTTTCAAAGCTAATATTTTCAATGGTACATATTATCTGGAAGATTTTAAAACCTCAGCACCTTACAAAACAAATGGACTAGGTGTTATAAATTTAGAAATTACTATCAATGAAATGGTGATAAAAAATAATAATTGTCAATCTGTTAAAGGTGAATTAAGTCTTTCAAATAATTCTTTTGATGAATCGGTTAATGGTGAAATTA
>CENW01101152.1_pt1 | contig 10609 bp, 11 predicted proteins | sample 530241 | NCBI WGS metagenome assembly CENW01 (sample SAMEA2619818, study PRJEB7988) | marine metagenome | isolation source: saline water (ENVO:00002010), including | reverse complement strand
AAACAGTTCACGAAGTTCAAAAGTCTTGAGAGGTCACAGGTTCGAATCCTGTCTGTTACCGAGGGTGCAGTGGAGAAGTGGTGTGTATCTCTTGAAATGTCAATTGGATGTTGCTATTGCAGTTAAACATTTGAGACAGAGCATAAGACTTATCGTAAATCGTAGAGTCATGTGAGTAAGCATGTGGTGAGAATGTCCCTAGTGACAATCAATATAACCAGTAACTACTTCACTACCTTGATTCAACCATTACACAACTTTGTCCATCCTCTAGTTAAAGAGTGAGGATTGTAAGATATCTTACCACTAAGGGACATTGTAAAAGAGAACGAGTACTATATGGATGCTAGATTCGTTGACCTTGTTAATCTGACAAGGTAGAGTTTACGCACATTGAAAGTTCGGTGGGTTGATACTGTATCAATACTGGGAGACATAACAAACGAAGGTATTTAACGCGAAAAAAGGGGACTAAACATGGTTAACTAACGAGGGCATCTGGTGGTAAAAAATCAGATTTTATTGAATTCCTGTTGGGGTCAGTGATGACTTTCCTAACTTTAGTAGTGGTGATATATGAATACAAGATAGAAGCGTGTTGACTGTTTGTTGTAAAAACAAGAGACGAGACTCAAGCGTGCAACAGACAGATAGTCGGAGACCTATACAGAATCCGAGCGTAGAAAGAACTCTTGAGTTAGAATATGATGATAAGTGTATGGATGTGAGTTGAAAACGATTGGTGTCTGGTACTTGTTAGATTCTTGGAGAATAAGAGGGTATAGTCGTCTAACAGTTAGTAGGGAATACGAAATCTCGCTCAAGGTGGTGATGAAACAGTGGTTGCAAACACCGAGTAGTCATTAATGAACTTCACCTTTTTAGACAATTGCTATCATAAGAACCATTGTCATTATTTTGTTTACTAAAGAGGGTAGCGCAAGAATTGGTGGAGAAGGAGCCCCCACCATTTGGTAAACAAATAGACGAACTTGAACACTGCTTATTAGGTATTGGATGGATGTAAGTGAGTCGGAAAAACCCACCTTTATGGTGGGTTTTTTTTATTTCTTTAAATGGTCTTCTGTTAATATTCTAAAGTCGTAGTTTCTATCTGCACAATATTCTCGTGCAGCTTCCCATTTTAATTGATTGATTGCATAGGTTCGTGCTTCACGAATATATTTACCATAGTGTTTATTTTTCTTGGTAGGTTTTCTACATTGTGCTTTTGGTTTAACTTCTATAACCTCACACTTAATATTACCTTCTGCATTTTTATATTTAATCCAGAAGTCTGGGTAATATCGATGTATTTTATTGTCTAGACTACGATATGGTATCACTATTTCTTCACTAGACCATTCTAATATCGAAGGATTTGAGTCACAATATTTCATGAATCTAAGTTCCCACATAGAACGATATACAACCTTAGTTGGGTCACCTTTATACTTTTTATACTCTTTTGGTTTGAATCTTCCCTTGTAACTCATATAAATACCTTAGTAACATAATAAACTTACAAGAGTATTTATATGAAATTTTTCAAAAACCTTAAATCCAGAATACTTGGTTCAATTAAAGAAGATTTAAACTCTGCAATTGGAGCTAGACAAAAATCATTTAACTCAAAAATAGCTGGTGCATTAGATGACCTAATTGCAATGAAAACTGGTATCAATATATCTAATATACCAAGTTCAATAACAGAAGAGGCAGCTATCAATGCAGAAAATAGAAGAAAGAAAATTAAATCAATAGACTCTGCAATTGGTGAGTCAGATAGAGAATTATCACAATCCACACCAGCAGATAGAACCATAATGAGATTTCCAACAAGTGACGATAGATATGTGGACAACTGGATTATATTTAGAACCATACCTAGAGCAATAGATAGTAAATACATGGTAGGTAATGTTTATGAAAATACTGGTTCAAGTCATGGTGGTTCTATCCTTACTGATAACGAATATGGTGATGCATTTTGGGATATGCCATTTGATGGATTAGATAAAAAGAAATTAGTATCATCATCATTCAGTCATAAAGGTTGTACTATTGCACTATACTTTCCAAATAATGTCAAGGATGCAGTCACAGTAGAATACGATACTAAAGATGTAGGTGCTGGTGATGTAATGTTAGATAATTTTATTAATATGTTTGATGGTGGTGAATTCTTGTCATCTATAGGTGATTCTGCAAGAGAAGGTGTACAAAAAATGAAACAAAGTATGATTGCAACTAAAGCTTTACAAGAAGGTGTAGTTGCAAATAATCCTAAGTTATTAAACTATGGTGGTGTTGGTATGAGAACACATAATTATATGTTTCAGTTAAATCCATACAATAAAAATGATGCAGATGAAATAAATGCAATAATACATTGGTTTAAACTCATGTCATTACCTACTTCATCAAATAAAGAACCAAGAATACAAATATTACCAGCGGAATGGAGTATTGACTTCTTCGGGCCTATATTAGGTAGTGTAGAACATCCACAAAATTGTTTCCTAAGTAATGTAGAAGTCGATTATAGTGGTGGTAAAGATATGTCGTTTATTGAATCTAGTGGTGATGCTTATAAACATTATCCTAATGGTGTCACTTTAAATCTTACTTTTAGTGAAATACTCAACATAGATAGACTTAGATATGTCGGTAGAGTATCAGCATTAACAGGTGGAAGTCCACAAAATCACATGGCAGAACTTGAAAACTTTGAGATGGGTGGTGGTGATGAGATAGCAAACGACAATAAAGATGGACAACTTAAATATGTACCAACAGAAGAAGGTGGTGGTGAAACAAAACCGAAGACAAAACGACAAGAGGCTCTTGATAGAAATACTACAGGTGAAGGGGGAGACTAAGTATGCCAGAGAATTATTTTGAACATTATCCAACGATTCAATTTGACCTTAAAAACGATGGTAATTTAATCGAAGCAAAAGATATATTTCGTAATATTAAAGTGTCACCAGATGTCGATACTGCAATCACAGGATACGAATATTATTATATTCAAGACCAAGATAGACCAGATGTAACTGCATCAAAACTGTATGGAGATGCTACTTTATATTGGTTATTTTGGATGGTTAACGACAATCTTGCAGTACATAGTGACTGGCCTAAATCACAATCAATATTAGAACGATATATTAAGAGAAAATATAGTGGAAAAGCACTAGTATCCAATCTACAAACAGATATCACTCAGAATCCAAGTGTAGATGATAATGGTCAACCAATACCTCACACTTTCACGATGGGGGAAAAGGTAGTAGGTTCTACCAGTTCGGCCTTCGGATTTGTCACCAAAGTAGACCCTACAAACAATCAGATAGTACTCAATGATATCAAAGGTATATTTCAAAATGGTGAAACTGTCACAGGGTCGAAGTCGTCCAAGAGTTTTACTCTCAGTTCGGTTCGGAATTTTTCGGACTCACCACATCACTACGAGGACTCAGAAGGTATCAAAACCTCAGTAAGTACAGGTAATACACCAGTGTCCAACCATGATTACGAACAGAAATTCAATGATGATAAGAGGTCGATAAGGTATATTAAACCAAGATATGTACCTAGTTTACTCAGAGAATTCAAGAGTTTTATCAGAGCATAATATAAATGATTGCAATAGGAAATAATACGCCAGGTTCTTATAGACTTACCAGTATTACTATAAGTAACAATGAAGGGAATCAGTATGATGTAACCAATTTATTAGAAGGGTTTAGAATCACTGAGAGCATCTACGATATGTTTCTTACTGGTAATATAGTCCTTATAGACAATCAGAATATATTTAATCGTATCGGATTTACTGGTCAAGAATATATTCGTATACATTTCTCTGGAATACAGGGACTTGAAGAAGAAGTACCAGAGGATGAACAAATAAATCAAGTATTTCGTATATATAATGTCTCTCATTACCATAGAGATACCGAAATAAATTTAAATAATGTAGTATTTTCTCTTGATTTTTGTAGTCCTTTATTATATGAAGCAAGAACTAAACGAATATCTCGAATATATCGTGGTCAACATGGAAAAATAATAAACGATATATGTCGTGACGAATTAAATTTTATTGAACCAGAAAACACTTTGAAAACGAGCGTGAAAGGGGGGAAGGAACTCGGTAACTTCTTTAGTGTACGAGACCCTAATGTCGGAGATGTTGCTGGTTTTCTTTGTCCCAATTGGACTGTATATAAGGCCTTAGAGTACCTCAGAGACAACACTTCCAACGATTCACAGGATGCAAAACCCTATGGAGACTCTTATTACCTCTACCAGACATGTCTCAACGGCTTTAGATTCCACAATGTTGCTTCTATGCGTACTATAGAGTATCTTGATGGGGATGTTGCCTTTGCCCCTAGGATGGCCTCTCAGAATATCAAAGAAAACTACGACTTTGTAGATGGCGGTGGTAATGATATACTAAACTACAACAAAAGTAACACTTATGACACCTTATCTGGACACACTTCTGGGTTATATTCTGGGAAAGCACTGATATATAACACCATAACCAAACAATTAACCGAAATAGAGAACGAATATACCCAACAATTTGAGATAGATACCGATGGCACATACAAAAATAAGAAGCTTTTCGGTGTTTCACCACCTTTTAGACTCTCCGAAGAGGGTATTAGAAGTCCCGCGGATGGTGCTGTAGAGGATGGCAACCCCTTAGAGGTTGCACCGAAGAGTCTCGAAGGGGACGCAATCACCAAAAGGTATGGGGCTGCAGTGCATTTTAGTTACTCAGCACCTTCCACCTTTAGTAATAAACTAGGAAATGAGGGAAATAGTGTTAGTTCTGGGGGCGAGACTACTAAATTTAATAGACAGAGAGTAGAGGCCCTCTTTGAAAGGAATAGAATGAACATACAGATTCCAGGCAGGACTAATATAAGCGCAGGGATGACGATTAATGTGCAACTACCCATGCCTACTGCAACAGGTGAGAGAGAAGAGATACTACATAATGGTAGTTTACTGGTCGAAGGTGTTACTTGGATAGGTACGAGAGAGGGCCTCGAAGTTCAGCTCTCATGCACCACAGATGGCCATCAAGTCAACATGGATAAGTACGAGGGTATGACACTTGACCAACAGTATTAGAGAAACCTCAGAGGGACAGTGCTTTGGGACTCCTACTCTTATTTTTTTGGGGCTTTGCACTACCCGCTAAAGTCTTGGGAAGTACTGGGACTCCTAGGTTTTTTCTGGGACTCCTAAATAATAATAGAGGATTATTATATGTTAGATAAAATAATAGAAATACACAGAGATGCATTATTTAAATCTATGGATTATTTTAATATAGATGAATATGGATTAGCGTGGTTCTGTTTTATTAAAGGTATATTATTTACTTTAATATTACAATGGATATTTTAATATGTCTAATTGGTTATATAAAAAATTAGTACCATATGCTCTTAAATTTAGAGAGTGGTCTAGAGATAAATTATGGGTTCAAGTATTAATGGGACTCCTACTCCTATGGATGTTAGGAATATTTAATCCCTATTGGTGTGTTTACCCAGTTTGTTGGATACAAGGTGCATAAATTATGACACGATGTTTTTTAAATAGTAAAATACATGGGGCAATCTGTACCGATGTAGATTTAGATTACGAAGGTTCTATTTTAATAGACGAAGACTGGATGGATGAGGTGGGACTCCTAGTCCATGAACAAGTTGATGTCTATAATAAAACCAATGGTAACCGACATACAACTTATGTCTTACCTTTACCCAGAGGTTCGAATGAAGTCTCAGTCAATGGGGCAGGAGCTCATCTTACCAACATAGGTGATGAACTTATTATTTGTTCTTACATTTATTTGGACGATAACTACGAGGTTCTACCTTTACGACATGAACCTCAAATAAAAATAATCGACCCTAAAGACCGAATGTACAGAGAATTATTAGGATTAAATTAATTAAATGTTTAGTGGTTTAGAAAATAACTTTTATACAGGTGTGGTTGAAGACCGAAATGACCCACTCTTTATGGGCCGAGTTCGTGTTCGAATCTATGGTTTACATACAGACGATAAACTTCTTATACCGACTCCAGACTTACCATGGTCTGAGGTTTTGATGCCTGTTACTGCACCTGCTTTATCTGGTTTGGGAATGTCTCCACATGGTTTAGTAGAAGGTTCTACAGTCATGGGTATTTTCCGAGATGAGAAAGATATGCAAGACTTTGTGGTCATTGGTTCACTCTTTGGACGACCTAGTAATAAATGGAAAATACCGAACAACGATGCAAGTAAAGCTGTAAGTAGGGATGCAGACAAGGGTTTTAACGACCCTAGAAGGGCTTCTAGAGGAGATTATGACTCAAGTATAGATAAACCCCAGAATGGTCGTAACTTCACTCTCATGGGGTCTCTGGAGACTGCACCATTAGGACGACCTACACTCGACCAAAAACTAGATGGGTCTGGAACAGTAGTTACATCCAAAGAATTAGGTGAAAGATATCCAAGGGACTCCTATGCAAAAAATAGTTTATCCGATGTAAATGAAAATGCAGTCGCAGGGTCAAGTGCAAATTATCCGAATGATGTAATTATAAAACACGAAGGTACAACAGTAAAAGAATTAACTCGAACAGGTGTCTCACCAAGTTATCCATTTAATAAAATGATTGAATCAGAAGCTGGTCATGTCCTAGAAATGGACGACACACCAAATGCAGAAAGACTACACATGTATCATAGGTCTGGAACAAGACTTGAAGTTTTACCAGATGGTTCACAAACACTTAAAGTGGTAAACGACAACTATGAGATTACTTTAAAAGACAAAAAAATATTAATTGGTGGAAGTGCAGATATAGAACTCGTCAATGGGAATCATAATCTACAAGTATATAATGGTGATATATCATTGACTGCACATAAAGGAAATATTAATCTATCCACCTTAGACAGTAGTAAAGCTACTATTATAAAAGGTAAGGTATCATTAAATGGTACTGCATACGATTAATGACAACATCAACCTCAGTTTCAGTTCCATGTCCAGATGTACTTGTTCCAACTGCTGACGACCTAGAAGAAATAATAATTTTTATTGGGAATCAATATGGTTGGGAATATATTGAACCCATCAATGAAATCCTTGGTGCTTTTCCTTTATCTCATACTTGGAATAAAGTTGATTTAGATATTCCAGAATTAGAATGGGAAGGTAAAATCCAAGCAATGATAGAGGAATTTAAACTATTCCCAATCATTAAAATTGCAGAGTTTCTTAGTGTCCCTTTATCAGTTCCGATTCCAGGCCTTGGTATTACAGTTGATTGTCAGAGATTAATTGCTGACCCTAGTTACAAGGTACAATTATTAAAAGAACTTGAGGAACTAGGAGATGGAGTATTAGATTTATTCTTAAGTAAAACTACTTTAGGAAACTGGGATGGAACATTTGGTATTGATTCACCAGATATAAAACTAAGTAAAGCATGGAAAGAAATATGTGAAGAAATACAAAAGACATTGCAGTCTGGTGGTATGAGTGCAATGTTAAAGATAGTAGACTCTACTGCATTTGAAGTTATAAAAGAAGTATTAGAGGAAGCTCTTCCAGACGAATTTGCATTCTTTGTATCTCTTATAACAGAGATTCCAAAAGGTCAGTTATTAGGTGGTGAGATGATTGATGTAGATGCAATTATTGTTGCACTGAGAAAACAAGCAGAAGAGGCTGGTCAAGATTTACAAGAGGCTATTTTAGAATATGAATTACCTTTAGTATCAGACATACCAAGCTTTCTTGGATTAGAAGATGTCTTACCAAAGACTTTGGGTGATTTGATTGACTTAGATAAAACACAACAACGAAAGAAAATAGATATGCCTAATTGGAATATACAGAAGTTGTTTGAAAGGTTAAAAACTTTCTTTAAAGATTTACCACAATTATTATTAGAACAAGTATTATTACTTCTCGAAGCAGTTGAAGCTTTGATATCTCAGTTTATTCCAAGTGAAGTTTTTCCACCATACACACTCTGTAAGTTTTTAACATTCTTAGGGTTTCCAAAACAGATATCTGTTTCTAATCTAGTACTAGATGGTGCATAAATAATAGTATGAGTAATATAAATCAAAAGAGTAGAAGTAAAATTACTGCAAGAAAGTGGTATACAGATATAGATTTAAATCTAACTGCACATCCTTCTTCTGGAGATTTGTCACTCAAGTATGATAAAGATGCAGTCAAAAGGTCATTAAGAAACATCATGTTAACTAATAATTTTGAAAGACCTTTTAAACCAAACTTTGGTGCAAATTTGAGGGGACTCCTATTTGAACTTGCAGACGACATTACAAAGTATGAAATAAGAAGTCAGATAATGGAAGCTGTTGAAGCATATGAACCAAGGGTTAGAGTTAATCAAATAGATTTACAACAATCGAGAACTGGAAATGACATGCATGTCAGTTTAATTTATGGAATTGTGGGTATACAAGAACCTCAACAAGTAGAAGTAATATTACAGAGAGTACGATAATGGCAACAGTAAAAAGTTCACAAGTCAATATCACCGATTTAGATTTCGATGATATTGCATCCAATCTAAAAGAATATTTAAAAGGTCAACAGACACTTAAAGACTATGACTTTGAAGGAAGTAACATTAGTATATTGATTGACCTTCTTGCATATAGTTCACATGTTTCAGCCTTCAATGCAAACATGGTTGCATCTGAATTGTTTTTGGATACTGCACAAATAAGAAAGAATGTAGTATCTCGTGCTAAAGAAATAGGATACACACCAACAAGTGCAACTGCTTCAGAAGCACTCATTGACTTACAAGTAAACAATCCATTAGTAGGTGGTGTTACTCCTTCATCATTAACAATCAACAGAGGTCATAAATTTAAAACAACATTTGATGGTTCAGTCTATCCTTATGTTGTACTAGAGTCAAGAACAATTTCACCATTAAATAATGTTTTCAAATTTGAAGATTTAAAAATATATCAAGGTTCTATGAACTCCGATATTTTTGCATACAATGGTCAAATACAAAATCAAAGATTTCCATTATCAGAAGAGTTAGTTGATACTTCTACTATTACAGTTACAGTCCAATCAACAGGTGGTTCATCTTCTGCATGGTCACAAGCAACAGATATCAGTTCAGTAAATGCAAACAGTACAGTATGGTATGTACAAGAAAATGACCAAGGACAATTTGAAGTTTATTTTGGTGATGGTGTTATTAGTGCAGAACCTTTAGATGGTGATACAATTACAATTTCATATCTAGTAACAAACGAAAATCATACCGATGGTTCATCACAATTTGCTATGTCTGATTCAATAGGTGGAAATACAGATGTCACTATTACAGTAAAAAATAATTCAAGTGGTGGTAAAGATAAAGAGAGTATCGAATCAATTAGATTTGCAGCTTCTAAATTTTACACCTCACAAAATAGATTAGTTACAACAGACGATTACAAATCTAAATTACAAACTCTATACCCAGGCGCAGATTCTATCTCTGTTTGGGGTGGTGAAGACAATAATCCACCAATGTATGGAAAGATATTCATTGCAATTAAACCTTCACAGACAATCAATAAATTGACTACCTCAGAAAAAATTATTCTAAAAGATAAATTAAAATCACTAAATATGTTAACAGTAAGACCAGAAATAGTTGATGCAGATGTGATTGATATATTAGTTACATGTAACTTTAAATACAATCCTCGTGCAACTACAAGGACTGTTTCTGAACTTGAAACACTGGTAAGGGCTGCAATCATTACACATGACAGTACCTATCTCAGTGGGTTTGATAGTATCTTTAGGCACTCAGTTCTAGCGAAAGACATAGACAGTGCAGAATCATCGATTCTTTCGAATATCACAACTGTCAAACTTAGAAAGACAATCACTCCGACATTAGGTCAGAGTAAAGGTTATACTGTAGAGTTTGGTAGTGGTAATGCATTCTACAATCCTCACCGAGGACACAACAAAGCAAATGGTGGTATCCTAACTACCACACCATTTAAAGTATCTGGATTCACAGATGATTTTCTATTTGACGATGATGGTGAAGGGAACTTAAGAAGATATTCATTTGTTGGTGCAGAAAGAATCTATGCAGATAGTCAAGCAGGAACAGTAGACTATTCCAATGGTAAAATAACAATCAATGGTATTAACATATTAGAAACAGGTAATACCGATGGAACAATTCACTTTACAGTGATTCCGAATTCAAATGACAGTGTTGCATTTAGAAGTAATCTTCTAGATATAAACTCGTCATTGATAAATGTGACTGGAGCTACAGACTCCATCGCATCTGGTGATACGAGTGCTGGGGTTGGATATACATCCTCTTCTAGTTACTCCTAAACTATGATTCATGTGTATGCATGAAGTAATATTCCCACATGGTGTGGGTTTTAATAATGCTAAATTAGAGAGGAACTAAAAATGGCAGATAAAAAAGTAACAGCATTGTCCGACTTAGGGACAGGCATCGCAGGTGAAGACTTGCTTCATGTTATTGACGA
>CENW01089645.1_pt1 | contig 10647 bp, 6 predicted proteins | sample 530241 | NCBI WGS metagenome assembly CENW01 (sample SAMEA2619818, study PRJEB7988) | marine metagenome | isolation source: saline water (ENVO:00002010), including | reverse complement strand
GATTGTATTTTTGTTTTCTGCGCTTCGTTTCTGAAGGGCATGTCATCGAATTTAACTTCGACAGTAGCTGTAACAGTCTCGTCTGCTGGTACAGTTTCGGTTGCATCAGCTTCTGGAGCCGTGCCTTCTGTACGTCCTTCGGGCGCTGCTTCTGTTGTTGTAGTGCCTTCGCCAGCAGCCTCAGTGGTTGTTGCTTCTGTTTCTACTGGGTTTGCGTCAGCAGTGTCGCTTGGTTTTGCTCTATACTGCTCAAGAATCTCGTTAATTTCAGATAGATTGAGACCACCCTTTGTTGCTCGTCTAAACTTTGAGTAGTTTCTTTCAAAGATTGCACGACGCTTCTGAGCTTGAGCCCTCAAGTTAGGATTGTTTGAGGCTTCAAGCTTGCTGATTTCTATTTGTTCTGCTTTTAGGTTTTCGCCAAACTCTCTAAGTGCAGCTAGTTCGTTTAGGTTTATTTCTGTTTCTGCAACAATGTCTGGGTCTACGCCGTCGTCTAGCTGACTATCGAGTAGGTCTTGCTCTTCTTTGTAAAAAGTTTTGATTTGATTGATTTTTTCATCAATCTCAGCTGTAGGTGACTCTGTGGTTGCTGTTGTTTCTGTTGTTGTTGTGTCGCTCGGCTGGATAAATGCGTCTGTATCTTTTGACGCTTCAACAAGTTCATCAAAACCAGTAACACCACGTGCTGCTACAGTGTCTGCAATTTGCTGACCTGTAAGACCTTTGCCTGTGAGTTCGTCTACCTGTGCTGTTGTTCTATTGACTCCACGTCTTGCACCAATAAACGCTGGTACTGGGCCAAGAACACCACCACCAATAAGTCCACCAGTAGCACCGCCAATAGCTGCGTCTTTTGCAACTCGACCAATACTTACTTCGTCTTCCAAGCCAAGCTGTACATCTCTAATTTGATTTGATGTGCTAATTACGCCTTCTGCAAGCGCACCGATTCCAGCTTCTTGAACACCAGCAGTAATAATACCAGACTTAAGTCCAGCTTTTGTCGCTTCTCTTCCAGCTGTGCCAGCTAGGTATGCTGCTTTGGCTACATTCGCAGCTTTGCCGTACGCACCAACAACTGGGATAAGGTTTACTGGGTCAAGAATAATAGCTTTTGCAATGTCAGGCGCAGCAGAAGCAAAGCCTCGACCACCTTCTTGCCAAAACATTGGGAGCTGACGCCATGCTTGCTCAAGACGTTTTGCTCTTGCTCGTGTTTCTTTACCCTGTCCACTTGTTTCAACAGCTCCGTACACTGCGCCAGCAGTGTTTAGGTCTCGCCATGTGGAGTCTTCGTAAAATTCGTCTAAGTATTCTTGGTCTGTAGAATAATACTTGCCAAGGTCTGCGTAATATTTACGCAAATCTGTAAGAAATCGTGGGTCTTTTGTGATTTGGTCGGGGGATACGTTAAGGTATCCTACGTCTGTTGCACCTTCTTCTTGTGGTGCAAATGATATGCCGTCATAGTTTGTTTGGTTTGCCATTCGGTACTCCAGTTATCCGATAGGTTTAATTTATATTATTGCTGTATTACAGTCGTCCTATAAGTCATCCCCGTTGTTGTTTTGTGTTATCCATTGAGAATAATACGTGTTGTAGTATCGCTTGATAAAAGACACAGGGTCGACTTGGAACTCTCTGTACTGGTCTGAATCTAGCTTGTTAATTATATCTCGTTTTATATTTGATATAGCCATAAATTCAGCAACCATAGTTCTAGCTTTGCCTTGCTGATTTCCTATAACAATAGGAACATTAGAGTTTCTAAACGTTCTTTCTTGACCGCTTATATTATCAACAAGAGTAGGTGATGTTGGTGCGTTTTGTACTTGTCTTTCGGCAATAGCAATCTGTTCTGTGATTTGCTCCATCAAAGCATCTTTCGCAGAATTAACGCCATTTTGCCATCCTTCTACAGCCGTTCTATTCCAACCAGGGGTTCCAGCAGTAATCCACCTGTCTTTACCTTGAGCATATCTAAATGCAGTTCTAAAGCTTTCCGCAGTAACTTGCTGTAATTGATTAAGACCAGCAGCAACACCTCTAAGGGCTCTAAGTTTTTTAGCTGGGTCTGTCTCTTGTAATGCACTGGTTAGTGCAGTTTTAGCTTCGTTAAACTTTTTATCGTACTGCGTTTGCTCGTTAGTAAACCAGTTTTCAAAAGTCTGGTCTCCGTCAAAGTCGCCAAGCTGTTTTCTGGTAAGGTCTTGCGTGTACTCAGTAGCTTGTTCAATCGTTGTTACGCCACGTGAGTTCTCAAGGATTGAGTTTGCTCCAGCAAGAACAGCGTTGTAATCAGCGCCTTCGGCTTTGCCCAGCCTCTTAAAGTAGTCAGACAAGAGCGACAATGTGTATGAGTTACTAAGGTCATATTTCTTAGCCAGTTCAGCGACAACGGCTGGTGCAGCAACTGCTTCTCCAGAAGTTGCTGGATTGATTTGACCTTTTTTGCCACCTGTAAAGAAGTTGAAAGCAGAGTCTTGGCTTTTCTTCAGAACTGCTGCTGGTACGCCAGCTACAGTTTTGTCTGCAAGTGATTTCTTTTCGTTATGTAAAGTGTCTTGGTCATACTGAGCTTCTATTTTCATGCCATCAATAATGGTAGTAAAGGTGTCCATTATGGCTTTTTTCTCGTCTGCATCAAGAGTTGTATAGTTATCTAAAAGATACTTCTCCATAAACTGTTTGGCTGAATTAATGTCGCCTCGTGCAATAGCCACTTTAACTTGAGGTACTTTTTGAACGTCATTAGCAAACGCAATCTTAACTTCTTGCACTCTTTTGTTTTTCTCGTAAATTCTATCTTCATCAATTTTTGTTCTAATCCTGTCAGATTCTTTCTTCATTTCTGCAATGACTTTGTTTATTTCAGATTGGTCTATCCCAAAGTTTATTGCGTCTGTTTTAAAAGCTTCAAACGCTTCATTAACATCACGTCCCTCTTCCATAATTGGTCTAAGCTGGGCAAGAAGGTCTTTCTTTTTGTTGTATAAATAATCAGCACTCTCTCTCGATAGCTGTGTTTTTACACGCTGAACAACGCTATCAATCAAAAACTTAGGAACACCAAGGGCTTTGGCTGCATCTTCCACGTTAACCTGTCCATCAGTTGTACGAATATAATCTACAACTTTAGGAACCAAACTAATCGTTCTGTCTTCTCTTACTTTTCTAATTCTGTCTGGTGTAAGTATCTCACTAAAATCAACACCACTTTGTAATTCTACATCTTTTAAAAAGTTTTTGTATTCGTCAGAAAAAACATTATCTCCACGCTCGTTTTCTGTAAAAATATTTCCTGTAAAACCACGAGCTAAATCATCACCCATGTTAAGCTGTGTGTTAAATAGATTTAATTTGCTTGTAGCAGCAGCTTGAGCTTCTTGAGCCTTTTTTGCTGCTAATGCTTCAGCATTGCGCTTACCAATAATATTCAGGACGTCTGCACTAGGCATGCCACCAGCAAGATAGTTTCTGCCAGCAGCAGCTTGGTCTACAAAAGACTGCATTTCCATAGGCGAAGCGTATGGGTTTGACTGCCTAAATTCGTTAAAAGCTTTAGCCAACTCAAGACGTCTACGTTCGTCTGAGTTCATTTGCTTGTTATAGCCAGTCCCGAATCCTACAAAATCTACCATTCCCTACCTCAACTACCTGTCAGGTTATTAAAAAATTTATTAAATGATTGGTCTATGCTGTAGAACAGACCGTCATTTTGTTTTACTCCACTGCCTGGGATTACTTTGCCGTCTGCATCATACTGATACTTCATTCCACCAGCTTGTGATTGGTCGTTTACAAACTGACCAAAAGACTGACCAAAGTTTTGACCAGCTGTTGTTGCTCTGTTTTGCATGTTTTGAGCGTATGTACCAAGCTGGCTCATCATCTGGTTACCTATACTTGTAGCGTTACCAAGATAGTTTGAGCTATCGAGATTAATTGCTGCTGGGTTGAATATGCCAGACTTGACGTTAAAGCCTTGGTTAGTAGCCAAGCTCGTAGGTCTTGAGTAATTAGCCAACCCTGATGTCATTAATGCTGGGTTGTTATATATAGCACTGCCAATCGCAACAGGAGCCCTGAAGTCATTAGCGCTGCTGATGCTTCGGTTTATAATTGATGACGGTATCATCCGTGCGTAGTTGTATCCAGACAGGGCAGATGGTGCGCTTGGAAGATTAGCTAGTTGCTGTAGTCCTGTGCCAGCTATACCAGCAGTCTCTGCAAGCAACTTGCTTCTTGCATCCATAATGTTGCCTACGTTTGTGCCGAAGACTTGCTCTCTTCCAGAGATGTATTTTAGTGCATCATCATAAGCTGAGTCCCTGGCTTTTGAATATTCGTTTGCAAGACGTGCTGCAATGTCACCACGAACTGATGTGCCTTTTGTGCTTTCATCCATGCCTTGACGTATAAGACCAGCCTCGCCTACAGAAGCTACCGCTTCTGCTGCTCGGTCTACGTCTGCAATGTTTTGTGCTGTTCGCTTGTCTATTTCTTTTTGTATGTCTCCTTCAGACACGGCTGCTGGAATAGGAACGTAACCAAGCTGCGAAGCAGTTTGGTTTACAGCGCCTTGTAGTCCAAGTATCTGATTGAGTATTTGGTCACGGATAGCCATACCTTCAGCACGTTCGAGACGTGCTTGGTCTTGTGCGTCAAGAGCCATGTTTACAAGGAAGTCACGCTCTATCTGAGCTGTAGCCCTGTCTTGTAAGAAACGTCTTAGCTCTTCATCACGTTCACCAGCTGCGGTTGCTCTAGCCAATTCTAGCTGTTGTATAGCAAAAGCTCGCTCTTGCTCACTAATGTCTTGTCCTTTGAGGAGCTGTTCTAGTCTAAATGTAGAAAGACGTGCAGCTTCTTTGTCTTGAAGAATCTGACGTTCAATATCTTCTTGTCTTTCTTTCAGCAAAGCCCTCTTAAAGTTGTCTAATTCGGACATTTGGAACTCACGTTCCTGTCCAGCAAGCCTCCTGTTAAGAGCTTCTATCTGTTGTAAGTATTGATTTTGTTCTCTGCGTTCTCTACGAGCATCTTGAGCCAGCAAAAAGTTTGCGTTCTGAAACTGTTGCTGTTGCTGCATCTGCTGCATCTGCAAAGACCTTGCAGCTGCTGCGTCCTTTGATGCTTGGTTTGCTGCGTATAAGTTACCAGCTAATCCTAATATTGCGCTAAATGCCATTTACTAACGCCCCTATACACTTATAACCCCTAAGTTTTGACTAAACGCTGAAGGCAAGTTTGCTAATGCTCCCAGCTCTTCTTCGTCGCCACCTTGAGCTAATAGATTTATATATTGCTCTAGGGTTATTGGGTCTATCTGAGCGAAGTTCTGAAACTCAGGAACACCTGATGCCCCTATTGTTGCAAGTAAGTCTTGCTGTGCTTGTCCTGACCTAGCAGCAACGGCTTCTGCATCTGTTTCAAGTCTCTGTCTTTCAGATTGTAACCTTTGTTCAGCTGCTGCAATTTCGTCTAGCGCTTGCTGTGCGTTAAATAAATCTACCTGTGCCTTTTGTTGGTCAAAGGCTGCTTGAGAACCAGTTAAGTCATCAAGACCATAGAAAGATGCGTTGTTAATGTCCTCAACAAGCTGTTGTGCTGCTGTCTCAATCTCTGAACGTTTGGCTGCTAAGTCTGCAAGACGAGCATCTACTTGTTCGAGGCCCGCAGTAATCTCACCACCTATGTTGCCAACTCTGCCACCAGAAAACTTAGCAAGCTCTTGCTGAAGTTTTTGTAAGTCTGTTTGTCTGCCAGTTATAGCGTCTTCGTCTGATAGAGCAATGTCGCCAATACCTGTGCCAGCTGTTTGTACTCTTGAAAGAATATCGTCTAGTGCGGTTTGTCTTTCGCCCTGTAAACCAGCCAACGCAGTTTCTGCGTCTGTAATAGCGCCTGTAGCTCCTGAGAAATCAAACGGTAATTCGGATGAGAACCCAGCAATTTCATTTTTAAGGTCACGTATCTGGTCATCAATACTGTCTAGGATGGCAGCGCTAAACATATTGCCACCTTCGGCAGCTTGCTCAACGTTACCCGCTTGAGATAAGAAGTTTGCCTTTGCATTTTCTAAACGTGCAAGCTCTGCAACTCTTTCGCTTTGTAAGTCTTTAACATCACCTAGAACATCGCCTAGTTCGCCTAGCTGGTTTCCAAAGTTAAAGCCAAGCTCTGAAGAGAATCTTCCAGCCTGTCTTTGCCTGTCTTCGATGTCATCAATAAGGGATTCAATGCCAGCTTCGTCTGCGATTCCAAGGTTATCGAGTCTGTCAAAATAGCTATCAATGTCAGTATAAAGTGTGTCGCCGAATGTACTGATTCTATCAAGCTCTGTTTGTCTTTTGCCCTTAAGGTCTGCAAGACCAGCGGTTAGTGTGTCATATTGGTTTTGGAAGTTAGAAAAACCCCCTGGCATAAACTGACCCATAATGTCAGACGAAAACCCTTGCTTCTGCAAGTTAAGGTCTGACAACTGTTTCTCTAGCTGGTTCATAGACGCAAGGTCTGCAATTCCTAGCTGACCCAATGTAACGCCCATACCACCTAAACCTTGGTTCAAGCTTTGACCAAAGTCTGTAATACGTTGTTCTTCTGCTGCCCTGTCTGCTTTCAACTGGTTAAGAGTGTCAGCAAGACTGCTAATGTTTGATGAGAGTGTATCGTAATCGGTTGTAGAAAATTTACTTAACTCTGGAATGTTTGTAATACCAATAGGCCCATACTCTGAGCCGACGGATGACTCGAATATTGGCTTGTCTATATCTGTATCAAGATTACCCAAAGCAGTAGCGAGGTCACTTATCTGTGGGGAGTACACATCAAAGATGTTCTCGTTTACATCTGTCGTTGTGGGGTCATCATACAAGTCAGATATGCCCGTGCCAGAAAGCGCACTCGAAAGAGTGTCATATTGGGTCTGAAGACCGCCAAGTGCCGTGTTAAATGTATCTACAGCAGTGTTGTAAGCTTCAGCTTGCTCGCCGTATTTCTTTTCTGTGTCCTTCCTGATTTGGCTTTTTTCAGCTGTGTAATCAGGTGGTGCTGGTGTGCTTCCGCCTTTAGACATTTTTTTTAGGCCTCCCTCTCTTGCGTTTTATACCATCTTTCGGATTCTTCTTTGAGGATGCCGTAGACGACTCCATCTTCGCTGCCGTGATAGTTACGTAGTCGTCCTTCTTCCTTGAAACCAAGCGCCTCAAGAAGTCTACGAGATTTTTTATTTGATTCTTTAGCCAACGCAGACATCCTAATACAACCGCAAGTAACCCACGTATAGTGGAAGAGAATACGGAGTATACGCTTTTGCCACATACGAGCATTGGTCGATACAACACTGACGTGAATATCGTTTTTAGTCCACTCGCTAAAGATGACTGCACCGATAAGTTTGTCGTTGAGTTCAAATCCAAAACATTGAGGGCTGTTCCAAGTAATCCCTTCAAGGTGCTTGCTAGCCCATTTTGAAATTCTTTCATTATCATGCGTTATTACCTTTATCATACATATTAACTCGCAATCACACTTACAGCCATAGTTACTTCAAGCACACTTGCTGAAGAGTTGTTGGTTACAATAAATTCTATTTTCTTTGATGCAGTAGAAGCATCTATTTCAATCGGCGTACCAAGGGCTGTTTCAGAAGGTGTGGAACTGGCACTTAGTGTGCTACCCAAGCCAACGCCATCTACAGATATTTGTACAGTACAAGTGCCTGACGTGGTTCTGATTGCTATGCCGTCTATTCTAATCTTTTGTTTAAATATTCTTTTCACGCCGAACGTTGTGTTTGTAGGCGTTGCTACTTCAGTAAAGAAACTATCAGTAGAAAGAACGGTAGGAAGTTGTGTGGAAGGCAACCTACCAGTTGAGTCGAGAGACGCCACACCGTTTGCTGCACCTTTTTGAGTTACTGGAACAACTGAGGAAAGGTCTACTGTTCCGTACTCAAGAGCCGTCCCTGTACCATTTACCTTCACAAACTGACTTGCGTTAGCTGATGTAAAGGTCGGGAGAGATGATTCAGGAGACGTCTTTAAGAACTGCGTACCATCAAAGAACTTTAACTGATTTGGTGTTTGTGATGTATCAAGAAACAAATCACCAGTTGCTGGAGCTGATGGGGTGGAGCTAGACACTGTAAGTTTAGCTTTTGCAGTAAGGGCTGCTGACAAACCATTTACTTTTGCTTGTTCAATGGCGTTGTTGTCTATTTTAATTTTAGCAAGCTGTATTAGACCACTGTCTGTATGAACAAAATCTTGCTCAAACATTTGTCCTGTAACAGCTTGAACAGATGTGTTCTCAACTGTGATAATTGTTACAGTGTTCCCTGATGGAACAGATGAGTTGAATGTCACAGTATTTGTTGATGCAGATGTGGTGTAGTCATTAGCACCACCTTCACGCATAAGAATACCGTTCTTATAAACTTGTAGTCTTGATGTTGAGTCGTGAACAAACGCAAACACAGCTTGCGCCCCTGTTGTCACAACATCTGTTCTTGTAAATCCTGTTATGGCTGTTGACCTAATCTTGTAGATAGAGACAACATCTGCATTAGACAAAGCACTGGTAAATGTAACTGCACCATTGCTACTAGAGCCAGCTGTTGGACTGCTAGTGTAATCAAATGAAGAGCCTGTTCTTTTCAGAATACCATTTACGTATACAAGAAGTTCGTCTGTGGCTGCGTGAGCATAGTCAACAACTGTTGTTGAAGTGCCAGATATGACAGTGTCTTGTCTTGAGTGAATGATTGGAGCCCCAATCTCACCAACAGTTGCACCCGCTGCACCCCGTAATTCTGCTGCCGAAACAAGTGTTATATACCCAGTTGTGTCGTCTGCGTATGTTCCAACCCTGTACTGGATGTCGCCACTTGCATCTTTTCTGAACTCGATTGGGCCTTGCCATTCTCCTGTGCTACTAAAAATTGTTTGTAGCAATTCGCCGAGAGTATTATCGCCTAGTTCTGCTGCATTTAAGTAGCGAAATAAATTCTCAAATTCTGTATTAATGTTTCCAGAAGAGCCGTAGTTCTGCGGAAACTGTTGTCTGATTCTTGCCATTATGTCCTCACTACTACTGCAAAACCAATAAGTCTAAGCAATCCGTCACCCCCTTCAGTTTTAAACTTATACTGGGCTGCTCTGTACCTATGTTGCCATTTTCTTTCATATTGCCTTGATAATGGCACATCTTGAAAGTAGTTGTCGTCCGATGTGTCGTCTACTTCCATAAACATTGTGCCAATAAGCCTTCCTTTGTCGTCTTGAGCTTCTACAGATACCTTTCCTTTACCAGCCATCTGCAAAATTATGCTCGATGTTTCTTTTGTATCCTCTAAACTACCATGCCATAAAAGCGGTGTCGTCACTGTTAGTTCAGGAGTGATAGAATTATCTTTAAGCTCTTCTACCTTCAATACTTCAAAAACACCACCAGTTGTACCAAACAAAAGCTTTCCGTTAAGAAATGCGCCACACCTAGAGTTTAAAAAGGTTCCTGTACTAAACTTTGGTTGTGGCTGACCGCCTTCTGGATTCATGGCTAGAGTCAATCTAGTGCATAAAAACCCTCCAGCTTGTGGGAAAAACAGGTGGTATTGAGCGGTGTCTTGGTCAAATACTGCACTAATTTGTTCTGGGTCTTCTACGGACTCAAATAGCTCTCTGTATAAAATATCAATCTTGTCTGAAAGACTATAAGAATAAACAAGAATCCCGTTGTCTTCTGAACGTTTGATTGAATGTATGCCAGACCTTGAGCAGAACAACAGGTCTGTGCCAGCATTTACAATGCTGTTGTGAGATGCACAGCCAATATTGATGTTCGCATTATCATCAACAAGCCAGTTATCTATGCTTGGGTCTATCTTAAATATGATAGCTCGGTCAGCAGTAAATACTGCCAATCTGTTTTGCTCGAAAGAACCAAGACCAGTTATTTGGTCAGCTGTTCCAAGCAAGTTTGCAATGTCTATGAACCCAGCTCGTAAAACGTTTGTTGATGCTGGGTCTTCGTCTTCAGGAAAAATCTCGTCTTGGTCTACACGACTTAGGTGTACTTGTGTCTCTCTACCTGGGATTCCAGCAACCACAAGACGTCTTTGCACAGACGTAAGGAACCCTGGTTGCAAGTTGTTTATTGATGGTGATTGGTTTCTTGTAAAGTTTACACCATCGTATCGGTACATTGGCCTTGCTCTTGCAGCCAACTGAACCGATTGATTAAATACTGTAGTGGAAACTATTGCTGCTGTTGGGTGTACGTCTAGTAGTTCATGGTCTCTATCAGATTTAAAGTTAAGACCAGAGCCCGTTTGTTCTACCCACAAAGCTTCGTCTTTACCAAAAAAGCGAATGTGGTTTACTTTGAACTCACCTTTTCTAAATACAGTTGATGGGTCACGAACTATTTGCCCACGCCAGTCTGCCGTGCCGTTGATAATCTGGTTAAGGTGTTGCTCCTTACCAGTATCTAAAGAGGTTATGTCACGAGAGGTATCAAGACCTTGAAAGTTCTCGTAAGCAAATACCTTGGTTTTTACCCCACTTGGAGACTTGATAGTGCTGGACATTAATAGCTAACCGTTCCATTTACTGTATTTGTTTTTCCTTTATTGATGTTTCC